>Ga0209629_10001042_pt1 | contig 16688 bp, 6 predicted proteins | sample TergutCu122P5_FD_187286 | JGI IMG/M metagenome (GOLD analysis project Ga0209629, IMG submission 187286) | Cubitermes ugandensis P5 segment gut microbial communities from Kakamega Forest, Kenya - Cu122 P5 (SPAdes) (version 2) | ecosystem: Host-associated > Arthropoda: Insects > Digestive system >...
CTTAAAAATTAGGTAACTTATATTAACTTTGTGACTTTCTCGCAATATGCATACGGGCATGAAGTGATCTAACAAGGTGTAATTTAAAATACTAACAATACTAAATTTCAAATATTATCGTTAAATAACGCAAGTCTGTCACGTATAACGCAGACACTGACATAATTAGGTGACCAATAAGTTAGATCAGCGTTTCCAAAACTGTTTGGGTCATGGAATACCTTTTCACTTCCTAAATATTTACGACGCACATATGTGGTCCCTCGAATTAGGGCAACATTATCCCTTTCTGTAAACGACTCTTCGTGTTTTTGCGTGGATTGGACAGTTGATAGTCTTGGTCCATCATTTATCAAATAAAAGCGCAACCAGATTTGATAATAAGCAAACGAAAGTTCCTCGTAAAAAAATAATGTATGAACAGTATCTTAAAGAATGATCAAATATACTAAATTCCAATGTAATAAGAAAGTTTATTTTGCACGGCATACTTAGGGTGCGTACACACCAGCAGAGTCGAGTCCCACGAGTCCTGCCGAGTTAAAAGTCTTGATGTCGCATGTTTAATTTTCGTCAGTCAGCCTCCAGTGATCGGGCGTGACGGACGTAATGGATGTAGAGAAGCTTATTCTTTTAGTTAAGGACCACGAAGCAATTTACGACGCCTTGCGTTGTGCATACCGGAATCGCGTCTCACTTGGATGATGACGATGTTCATAACAACAAAAACAACAGCACCATGAACAACCGTAATAATGTTTCTTTTTTAAGGTTTTATACGTTGCTTTTGGCATAGTAAAGAGTGATAACCGACTTTCAACTGGCTTCAAATTAAAGTCAGTGTAATGTGTTTGTAGTGTATTATTATTATTATTATTATTATTATTATTATTATTATTATTATTATCATCATCGTCATAGTTTTAATCAGGGGATAGGTGAAAGAAGGAAGTAATAAAAGTAACGGAATGTGCTACTTCAAATATTTTCTTTATTGTAAGTTAATTGTATTCAGATTACTTTCGTGGTTTCAGGGGGAAAGCTTCATCCCCTACATAGTACAGTGGGATACTTATGCTTGTACCTGGAATATTTCAAATTGGAGGAACATTTATGTCACCAGAACTAAACGCCTTTCCAGAACTTGAGTTACGAAAAAAATTGCTATCGTTTTCACGTCCATGGGCTTTTACATCAATCAGTGTGAAGCAGCAGTTTGCATCAACTACACCTAACAAGTTCATTGATTGAAAGTTTTTGTAATTAAAATATAAAGATCCGGCGTTATTGATGAGGCAGTTTTTCCCGTCCATGCTTCCTATGCAATTAGGAATTTTACAAATTTCGTTGAACTCATCGGCAATTTGCAGCCATTCTTCCAAAGTATGGACTGTTATATATATTGGTTGCAGTACCTTCCAAATGGCATTTCCGGACTCACGTACAATGCCCTGAACTGTATTCTTTCCAACTCGAAAAAAGCCTCCCAAAGACGCAAATGATTTCCCAGTGGCCAGATACCTGAAACAGATTTTCTTTCTCAGACTCCCAGAAATGTTAGGACAAGTGACACAACTTAAGACGCAATTATATGAGGGAAAGAAGAAAATCAAAAGAAAAAATGTCAGGAAGTGGGGCTACAGTGAAAAGGAAATGGCCATTTTATGTCATGAATTTTATGGAGTACTATTTGCAGCTTAGAACTATGGAAATGTTCCAGAGAGAGTAACTGCAACTGACGTTTCATTCACTGATCCAGATGAAACTGGAATGGGCAATTCTGAACAAATGGAAGGAGGAAATATAATTCATGACCAGAAAATGGTAGGAGGGTCGAGTAAAAAAGGAGCCAGCAGGAATTAAAAGAGGAGGGAAAATACAAAAATTAGCTGCTGGTGATATAGGCAAACAATACTTTGACTCCTTGAAAGAAATCGGTAAGGAATGGAGGAGACAGACGGTAGAATTGCTCGATGTTCGTTCTAAAAAAAGCTATGAAATTTTTCCTCATCCTTGAGCAGAACCCGGTGTAAGTGGCTAAATATTCCGAATTCTGGTAATTTTATGTTTGTCGGGTGCACCCACATGTTCCGTCTCTTACGATGCCACGTCATTCTCCGTATAATCGTGTGCAAAACAAACATGTTAAAATTTTCCATCGCGTTAGGTTTCTTTAATTGTTCACCAATTAATCAGATTTCAGTACTCATTTTGCCCATCTGTATTTCTTTGTTTTTAGAAAAGAAAGTAGGCAAAAAACTGAATCATATCTCACTGCACGCACGTACAACTACTTGAAAGGTGATGTGAGATTAGGCGTCGAGCATTGTTCATATGCATTTGTACCTTGGACGACGAAGTCACTTTTAAACGATCGGAAGCCCTCACCCAAGGACAGTGCGTCGCATTCCGAAAGACCTCAATCCTTACGTCAACCTGCTTCGCGGAAGTTTCTGTGGAATAAGTTAGCCCAGTCAAGTACCGGCATAGACCCATCACTGTGGTAAACAGGCCACAGACTATTTGATTACTCCGTATACATTCCATAGATTCATGAAGAAAAGAAAACCAATTAGATACAGAACATGTCAAGAAAATACACACGCTAATATCTATACACATTAAAAAATCAATCCTGTACATATAATAATAAAAAATAGATCACCATATATTTTACATGCACTAAAATACTCACTACAAAGACAGACTAGGTGACTAAGGATCTGGGTTCGATTCCCAGGAAGTTTGAAAGATTTCTCTCCTGCAGAGTGTGCAGAACGTCTGGCACCCACTATCCTTCCTCATTAGTGGGTATCTGTAGAACCTGTCCGGAAGTAAGTCATCCTGTTCGTGAAGCTGCAAAAAATTAAGATTGCTTGGAGTTCAACCACAAATAATCATATGCCGTCCCGGCGTTTTGCTTAATTAAGCACAGAAGCAACGGTGTTGTATTTTACCCTCACAACAGCCACGTTAGTCGGTAACGTTGGTAACCCGGATGACCTGGTTGGTGACTCTGATCCACAGATCATCTAGTATCTCTGATCCATGGTAACGAAGATGATCCGTGGTAAAGAGGGACAGATGTAACCTAACTTCACGTGGGTTGGGAATGTCAGTCAGGCTTCAGTTTGTGTTTATTGTGACGTTACTTTCTGTTATTACCCTCTGAGATACCTAAAAGTCGCAGTTATATGTGAAACATGGTATTTAATTTTGTTCTGTTTTTTTTAGTGTCACACAATATGTGTTTTGACATATAACTAATTTGTAAACGGTTTCAGCGTGTGCCGCGAAGTTTGGTTATGAGGCAAAAACAGCTCTTGGAGCGTTGTGTATTGGCTGCTGTTACCTTTTTTGCCAGTTAATAAAAACAGTAAGCTACTTTAAAATACATTTTTCATTTGCAAGGCCTTCCTTGAGTTTATTGTTTGCCAAAAATTATATGACAGGATTTCCCACATTGCATGTTCAATACACATTACAGGCAATAATATTGAAAACCTGTACAGTCGGGCCTGTCAGTGGCCCATGAGGCGCCAGAAGTTTCCAGTTTCAGCAGAATTATGAATATATTTCAAGATACTAAATAGTAATTAGACAACATCCAATGTATGTTACAACACTCAAGTCTCCGACATTGTCACAGAATTCCAACTGCAGATACTCGATTTAGTGCACTGTGACTGCTCTAATAAGTTCAATGATTTCTTATACATGACTCATGATTTTCACAGTGATTCCCAGACCATTTGCAAGACCATTCGTCTACTTATGCTGATGTAATTCCAGACTCTAAGTAATAGCCAGACATGAAATATGAAGAACAATGTAATTATTGTACTAACTTCATGGAGCAGAGTCTTCTTGATAATCAAGTATTTTCTTGGCTAGTCAAGTAATTAGCCACATTTTTTTGAAACCTCAAGGGTAATTACTGTGTTTACATGAAATTGCTGATTGCCTTTATCATGAAGCAGATTAATCCAGTCCATGCACTCACAGCCTACTTCTTTAAAATCCATTCTGATACCATCCTCTCATCCATATGTTGGTCTTCTGAAGTGTCCCCTTCTTTCAAGTTTCCCCACCAAAACCCTGTATGCATTTCTCCTCTCCCCTTTACGTGCCACATGCCCCGACCATCTGATCCTCCTTTATTGTATCACCTAATAACATTTAGTGACATGTATAAATTATGAAGTTCCTCATTATACACTTCCCTTCAGCCTCATATTACCTCCTCCCTCTACAGCCCAAAGTCTTTGTCAGCACCCTGTTCTTGAACACCCTCAGCTTGCGTTCCTCTCTCAATGTAAGCGATCAACTTTAGTGGTCGAACAATTAACAGGCAAGGTTACAGTTCTGAATATTTTAATCTTCAAGGGTTCAGAGAAAAAAAAAAATGATCTGAATGAATTTAATCTGCCCTTAATTTCTCCATGCACTTGATATGTTAATGTTGTTTCAAAATATTTGAACTTTACCACATTTTCAAAGGATTTATTATTATCTTTATGTTGTGATTTTGGCCTGCATTGTGGTGTTATTACAACAAACAAAATAGGGTATAGAAAAGAGAACGTAGAGAAACCAAGATGTTTCTCCTTTCTTTACTATACATTTTCCAAATGCAAGTAGTGCCAGAGAGCTGGATTCATGTGGGAGGTTAGTGCTCTGGTATCCATTCTGTGACAAGAGTTATTAAAAGCAGTTTAATCAACCATGTGAAAAGGAGGTAGGTGTATGCATTGTACATTTATATGGTGACTACCACATAAACAAGTTAAAATGTGAAAAAAGGAACTTTATTCAGTACTGGCTTCAGGATGGAGCCAGAAGTAACACCTCAAGGCTGTTATAACCTTCAGCATGCTGTTTTGATCAGCTAGCATGAAAATGGTTTTGTATTCAGTAATACCACTAATGTATAGAGCAAGTAAAATGAAGATCTCATTAAAGCTCATTCCTGGTTTGTGGTAAAAAAAATCATCCACAGCCCAAAAGTACATAGAAGAGTTACAACTTTCCACATTTCTGAATGTCAACCAATTAAGGTTATGTGGGGACAATCATCTCTTGGTTTTGTAGATGGAAAATTACGTTATGGATTGTTACTTATAATGCCATATACTATTACAGAAGTTTATGCATGGAACTTGTCAGAAAGTAAGAATGTCCTCAGACACAGCTGGGGAATCCCTTTGTACCTCTGTAGCTTAAATGGAGAATTGTTTGTGAATTATAACCTTCAATATCTTGTTACAAATGGCATAAAACTGCTTGTTTAAACAGAAACATTGATGAACATATTTTAAAATTGACTTTAAACTTTTCAGTAGCAGTATCATCAGGGCTGAAATAATGTGAAATGTTTCAATTTGAGACTTGAGTAATCTGTGTGTGTGTTATCAGAAAACTATTATTTATTGTTGAATACAGATATGCATTTGTAAAAATGTGTGCATTGCATAACAGTTCTGGAGCATTTCACTCACTTCAGTATAGTTATTTTAGTAACTGTTAAAAACTTACCAAAATAGTGTGTTGTACTCAAGATATTCATTTTATTTTGCTCCAGTTGTTTTGTTCAAAATGTGTTTTGCTACAACACACATTGCTCATTTGTGACAAGAGTGTCACAACTGAAAATTTGGCATATGAGAGTTTCTGGTATGGAAAGAAACGTTTGCAGTTGCGCTTTTAACAGGTATAGTGTCATAACGCATTTTGCAAAACTCGCCACTGGAGAGCAGTTGTGTCGTCATTGCACTCATAGAAAATTATAGCACTTCAAAATCTTTAAAAGCTTCTCCTGAAAAATCACAGCTTTTGAGTTGTGACACTTTTGTCGCATATGAGTGATATGTAATGAGTTGTACTTGAGACCTACCAAAATGTGTGTGGGTTCTCTCGTAAAGTGTAATTAAAATTTCCTGTGCTAAATTATATGGAAATTGCACAATATTTTCTAATGTTTTCAGTTTCAAATATAATCACAGAGGGTATATAAATTGTTGAGTGGATTCTTAGTGTACTGTAAGTCTTCAAGTGTACAGGGATATTAAGCTGACACAGTGGTGACAAGGTAGACTGTACATACATAAACTTTAACCAGTCTTTGGTTAGTAACGAGAGTTTAAATTTTTGTTATATTTCTTCAATTTGTATGCAGAATGAATGAAACAATGGTTCTGAACTTCAGCAGAATATGCCGGTTGTGCTTGAGTGATCATAAAACACTCTTGCCTCTTTTTAATACTGCAGAGAAAGTACAAGAAAAGATACATACAATTTCACATAGAATAGAGGTAAGTGTAGATGTTAAGTAGTGAAGTGTGAAGTACGTCACGTAGTATACTCTGGTTTTTACTGTGCCATGAGAATTATTATATTTATATAATTTATATAATTATTAATATTCAACAGATTCACAGATGATTCACAAGTAGTTAGCTATCAACCTGCTCTCAGCTTCACATGTTTAGGCAACAACTGACCTAACAAGTGCTAACATCATCTTATGCAGGTGCATGCTGGAGACGGCCTACCAGCCCAGATATGCAAGGAATGTATTCATCAGGTCAACATATCCTACAAATTCATACTGCAGTGCGAGAGGTCAAATGCTACTCTGCGACAACACTTAAACAACCAGCAGCCACATGACACTCCAGTTCAGGTTAATTTTTATCTTAGAGCACACCGATCTGTCAGTGTGATGATATACAGTGAAACCCTCTTATGATATTTTTGGGAAAATTCCATAGATTTGGCTTTATAATTGGGAACACATCTTAAGAGGGTAAGCCAGAAAACATTTTTTTTAATTCTGTATTGCAGCTGACATCCACTTGACAATAATATTACAAAACGTACATTCTGTATTAAATGGTTCATTATCACCATCACATCACATTTCGAATTGTACGTTCTTTTATGATTTTGACACAAAACAGAATTTTTTGCACAAGTGCACCTGGTAGATGAAGGTGATCATTCTTACTAGAATTATTCCATACATGCCATTGCCACCTTACTAGCCATATATTGCTGTTTTCACCTTTTTTCAGCTTATCTGTTCACTTACAAATAGAGTACTGGCTCATATTATAAGTTGACATAAAAATGCAAAGCTTATATGAGTTTTATCTTTGTGAATAAAATTTTGAGTAACATTCTCCATGTTTACAATAATCAGCTCTTCTTAAATTGAGAACATCTTACACACTATGGTGGGTTTTGATGTACTAGCCATGATACATATGTTTTCAGTAATAATGTCATTACAGGATGAAAACTGTCTCACATAACCATTCTTTTTAGGTTCTTGTAGGCAGGACATGTATTTAAATGACAACATACATATTGATGATTTATGGAAATTTTGGTAATACATTATTTTCATGACTTACGTGGTCAGACATTAAAGTTCGCGAACTCGCCACGCTGTGCTTGCCGTGGCAGCACTGGACAAACGCCTCACTATGGTTTGATGACGTTGACATATCAGCATTTCACAGCTGTGTTGTTGTTGATCTATGGCAGTCTCTTTCTGAGTGGCATCTATTACTGTCTGCGTGTGTTTTGGTGTGCCACCGCGAGAATGTCGGAGCTTGAATTAGAGCAACGAACGAACATTAAATTTCTTGTTATTAGTTGATGTTGATGTTAGTGCAAGTTTATGGGGATAATGCTATGAAGAAAACAGCAGTTTACAAGTGGGTGAAACGTTTTTCTGAGGGAACAGAATGTGTCACTGACAAAGAGTGATCAGGATGGCCGGCAACAAGCAGAACTGAAGAAAACATTGCAAAAGTTTGTCAAATTGTGTGTGAAAATCGTTGGCTGACTGTCAGGAGCATAGCAGAGCATGTGAACATCGACAGAGAAACAGTTAGGAAAATCTTAACTGAAGATCTTGACATGAGGAAGGTGTGTGCAAAAATGGTCCCAAAGAAGCTCACCAAAGAACAAATACAAAGAGTTTTTAGCTACTAAACAAATAACTGTGCTGGAACACCCTGCCTAGTCACCGGATCTAGCCCCGAATGACTTCTTTCTGTTCCCAAAGATAAAGGAAATATTGAAAGCAAGGCAGGAGTAATACAATGGCAGCTCTGAAGGCCATTCCACAAACTCAGTTCCAAAATTATTTTGAAGGGTGGACTAGGCACTGGCATCGGTGCATAGCTTCCCAAGGGGAATACTTTGAAGGTGACCATGGTGGTATTCAGCAGTGACGTATGTAGCACTTTTACCGTGATGAGTTCACGAACTTTATTGTCAGGCTACGTATGTCAGAAAACTTTGTAAGCAGGATCATCTGAAATAGGGTTCATTGAATTTTGTGTGCCCCTTCTGTGATAAATATTTGCAGTATTAATGACAGAGAACCCTGTTTTCAGGTTGTTCTGAAAGAAGAGCCCTCACTGTGTGACGACTCAGAGTCAACTAATGAACTGCTTCCGTCAACTGGCAATGGAAACCAAGAAAATGTAAATACCAGCACAGTGCATTGCAGTTAAAAATAGTAGTATATGGCACATATCATTTTAAATCTGTCTGTCCCCTTTCTTACATGCACAGTGCATACATAGATTTGCTGAATGTACTGTAATTGCATTTAATAAAGGTAAAGGAGTCCCATAACAGGCCCAGTGTGGCCCAGAGGGTTCCAGGAGGTTTAGGTTCCCAGATTTCCATGACATTTGGCATATGAAGGTGGTGAGGTTGTCAGCCTCACACACCAGCCACCTTCATCCCCAGGAATGTTCCTGGTACTCATTTTCACTAGGGGCTGAGTCAACCCCAGGGCCATGGTACAGTTGGAAGGAATATTGTCACTGACAAATCCAGGGAATCAATCCCGGGACTGTCTGACTAGTAGTGCAGTGTCTTAACCACTACATCACCCCAGACCCCAATTGCATTTAAAACTGTAGTCGAAATACTTAACACAAAATTTTCATTTACCAGTACAGACAGACCAAAATATGGTCACTATTGCCTGTACAGCCAATTTCGTTGAGATATAACAACCTATTTATTAAGAATTTGGTTAAATGTATATTAATTGATTCTGATTTTTATTCACATTTTTTTACATATTCCAATAAAAATGTTACTTCTGATCATGTGACATTGTGGTCCCAATAAGATTTACTACTGTATTTCCGGGCCCATAAGACGCACTTTTTTTCCCGAAAAATGTGACCTAAATTCGACCTGCGTCTTATGCGCCGAGGGTAAGTATTATTTCCAAACTTATAAATACCCGTACATCTATTATGCAACATCTTCAGTTTGAGATACTGAAATTTTCTTCCAAATCATAAGACCTGGCATCACTGCTTATGAACGGCTTACTTTCTTATCCGGGGATTTACCCTAACGTGTACATTGCATCACTTATGATTCCAGGTATTTACGCTGCTGCAGTAGCAAAGTGTAGTCAAGTGTAATTCAAGTGTGTTACACATTCCTTAAAGTATATCTGTTTTGTGTGTATTTACATTTTTACAAACAATGATTAAAGAGTTAAATTTAAAGTTTAAAATCAATGAAAACCCTCATGGGATTGAAAGAGGGGTGATTATCTTACAGTATTGCATTTAAAATTGAAGTCATGAATTACGCTGAAAAACATGGAAACCAGGCAGCTGAAAGGTGTTTTGGCTCACCTCCGGCAGAGAAGATGATATGAGAATGGAGGAAGCAAAGGAAAGACTTAATCAAAGCAGATAAGAGTAAAAAAATTTTATGTTCATGTGCTCCTAAATGGCCAAAACTTGAAGAATATAGTAAGAACTGGATAATAGATCACAGGAAGAATGGAATTGCTGTTTCAAAGAAAATGATTTTAATTGAAGCGAGACTAGAAGTTGAAATGTCTGTTACTAATTTTGCTGGAACAACTTCATGGTGTAAAAGATGTATGAGAAGAAATGGCCTGTGTATGCATACTAAAACTACAATAGCACAAAAACTGCCCTGTGAATACAAAAGAAAGATTATAGAATTCCATAAATATGTCATAAACATGAGAAAGAAACTGTGTTTTGAGATAGGACAATTAGGGAACATGGATGAGGTACCTTTGACGTTTGATGTTCCATTGAATAAAACAGTGGATGTTGAAGGTGCTAAGACAATTATGATAAAGACTTCTGGTAATGAGAAGACGCATAACACTGTTGATCTTGCATGCTGTGCTGAGGGCACAAAGCTTCCACATGGGATTTACGTTCATGTTCATTCTAAAGGATGGATGGATGGATGGAGAAGGAATGAAGCTGTGGTTAGGAAAAGTGTGGTCCAAGCGTCCAGGTAGTCTTCTTAAAAAACCATCTTTATTAGTGTGCGATCAGTTCAAGGCATATGTAACAGAATAAAAAAAAAAAAGGCTTGCCACTAAACTGAAAATGCATCTTGCAGTAATTCCTGGTGGATTAACTAGTCAATTATAGCCTCTGGACGTTTCAGTTAATAAACCGTTCAAGGGATTTATGCGTGAGGAATGGGCAAAGTGGATTGAGGCATCAACTCATCATGTTACACCGGCAGGAAGTGTGAAACGGCCTTCGACTTCTAATGTTTGCGAGTGGGTGAAAAATTCCTGGCAGCGAGTGAAAAGTGAGACTATTGTAAAGTCTTTAAAAAAATCTGGCATTAGCATTGCACTAGATGGAAATGAAGATGACATTTTATATGAAGAAAGTGACACATCAATTGAAAGCAACCATGAAGATTTTAGTGGCAGTGACGACGATTTTCTGGGTTTCTATGATGAATAAATTATATTATGGTTGCTAATTTTGGTATATAACAATCCTGTTTTCTTCCAATAAATCACTAAAATTAAAATACATTCATCATGATTTTTTTTCTAAAATTTCTAACGAAAAATCATGGTGCATCTTATGGGCCGGGAAATACGGTATTTAGTATTTTCTGAAGTAACTCAGCCAGTCTTTTCATCATGCATCTCTGTTTTTAACAGCCTCTTATGTCCATGTGTATCTTTGAGCTGTGCTGCTCCTTTCTAATGCATGTGATATTCTTACATTCAAACTCCTGATCAGCACACAAAATTGTATTGTGCTTTCAGGCCCTTGGCAGTGAAACAGATGTGACTGTCGATGAAGATGGTGATTCAGACTCAAGTGATGTAACCTTTAAAGATGGTTCTGTGAGCCCTGATGACGTTGCTGTAGAGGCACAGAATGAAGCACATACTGACACTTGGGACAAAACTGAAACAGGCAGCAGATTATTAGGTAAGAAGTCATCACAGATCATGAAAGATGAAGACATCATTGTGCCATACCCACACTCGAAGGGCAGGAGAAACACTCCACCAACTGACATGTCTATGTACCACTTGAAACATAAAGACATCAGTGTGTCAGATCAATGCAATAACAACACCAGCAGTGGCAGCACACCAACACCAACCACTTCAGTGCAAGACATGAAGAATGAAGATAACAGTGTGCCAGAGCCATGTATCAGTAGTGGAAGAAGCACTCTACCAGCAGTCACTTCCAGTGATGTGGATAGTAATGGGGAAACAGAACAGTACACATGTGACATATGCAACAAGTCTTTTAACAGTGAGAGAGATATGAAGAAGCATTCTGTTTTACACCCAGAAGACAAACCATTCAGTTGTTCTGAGTGTGGGAGTTCTTTTAAGTACAAATCAAGCCTAACAAATCACACAGTATTACATTCCCAAGACTCTCATTTGTGTACGGAATGTGGAAAAGTATTCCATTCCAAATCAAATCTCACCCAACACCTTGCCTCTCATTCTGAGGCCAGGCCACATCTCTGTTCTCTGTGTGGTAAGTCCTTCAAATATAAATCAAATCTCAGCCAACATACAGCTCTACATGCTAGAGATATGCCAGTACAGTGTAATGTTTGTGACAAGCAGTTTGGCTCCAAGACTGATCTTATGATGCACATCCTTTCTCACTTAGAGGAAATGCCACACCAGTGTTCAGAGTGTGGCCAGTGCTTCAACAATGAATCTCAACTCTCTGATCATCAGGCTCTTCATGCAGAATCAAACCAACATGGTTGCACTGTCTGTGGTAAATATTTCAAAACAAAGTACAATCTGACTGTCCACCAAGCACTGCACACCAAAGATAGGTCACACCTCTGTACCGTGTGTGGTAAGGCTTTTAAATACAAGTCTAACCTTTTGGAGCACAGTGCTCTACATGCAGAAGACAAACCTTTCCTTTGTACTCAGTGTGGTAAAGCCTTTGGTGGCAAATCCAAGTACTCTAGCCACCTTGCCACACACTCAGAAGATAGGCCATACCAGTGCTCCATATGTGGCAAGTGTTTCAAGCATAAGTCGAATCTGTGTAACCATAAAGCATTACATGTTGAGAATGGGCCCCACCTGTGTAATGTATGTGGTAAATCTTTCAGTTGTAAGTCTAAGTTTACAAGCCATGTTGCTTCCCATTCTGAAGAGAGACCACACCAGTGCCCTGTATGTGGGAAAAGTTTCAAATACAAGTCAAATCTGTGTAACCATAAAGCATTACATGTAGAAAATGGCCCCCATACATGTACTTTGTGCAGTAAATCCTTTGGCACCAAGTCAAATCTGATCAAACACATTGCGATTCATTCTGAGGAGAGACCATTTCAGTGTTCTGTTTGTGGCAAGGGATTTAAATACATGTCTAATCTTTGTAATCATAAAGCATTACATGTAGAGAATGGTCCTCATCTTTGTACAGTGTGTGGTAAATCTTTCAGTTGTAAATCAAACCTAATGAAACATGTGGCAGTGCATTCAGAAGCCAGACCATACCAGTGTCCAATATGTGGCAAGGGATTTAAATATATGTCTAATCTTTGTAATCACAAAACATTACACACACAGAAAAGTCCCTATCTCTGTGCAATATGTGGGAAATCATTTAGCAGCAAGTCCAATCTGATGACCCATTCTGCTTCTCATTCTGATGACAGGCGACATCAGTGTTCCATATGTGGAAAGTCATTCAAATTTAAATCCAGTCTTACTTCACATCAAGCTTTGCATTCACAAGATAAGCCCCACAACTGTAGTGTGTGTGGTAAAGCTTTCAAATGCAGAAGCACTTTTATTAACCACATGAGAATGCATACTGGTGACCGGCCACACCAGTGCCCTGTTTGTGGCAAGCAGTTTACCACACTGGGCAATCTTATTGTACATAGGAGAACACACAGTGGAGAAAAACCATACAAATGTGAGACATGTTTGAAAGCATTTAGTGACAAAGGTAACCTCACAGCACATCAAGCTGTTCACTCAGGGGAGAAACCTCACATCTGTTCAACATGTGCACAACCTTTTAAATATCCCAGCAGTTTGAAACGGCACATAAGAAAACGCCATGCAGGTGAAGGACTGCCCCTCGCCAAAGTAAACTTATATTAAGATGCAAACAGTGTGCCAGAACCATTTAAAAATTTGTCATTTGTGCTACTAATATTAAATGAACTGAATTCCAAATACTCTTCAAATGCAGGGATGTACAAAATTTTCATAAATCTAGGAGCCATCTCAAAATTCTAGATCCTAGAAGTGTGACATGAAGAAAGTTCCATATAAGGGGTCACCATTCCAAATTTAGTGACCATGTTGACGTGGAACCTGGGATTTGTGCTCCCCTGTTCTAATAGAACAGTTTAATTTACGGTTTCACCCTTTCACAGGCCACGAAGGCCCTTAGGGAGAGTAGAGGTATAGCTCTACTCTATTTTAGACCTCTGCACTAGAAGGGGGTGAGGGGTCGGCGTCACACCCCGGCAGCACCTTACCCCCGGGAAAGACCTGGTACCCATTGTACAGGAGGCTGGGTGGGCCCCAGGGCGGTCTGGACTGGTGCGGAAAATCTCGCCCCGCCGGGATTCGATCCCCGGACCATCCAGCCCATAGGCAGTTGCTATACCGACTACACTACCTGGCCCACCTTAATTTACAGTTGAGAAAATTATAAAATTAACGTCGGAATTGTGATGTGATGGAATATACCACATATTTTAGTGGAATGGCAGAACACCACAATCAAGTAGGTAGCATTTGTGCTTTATATTCAGAAGGTCCTGGGATCAAATAGTGGCCTGAAAATGGGCTGTCCTGGCTGAGGTTTCCCATAGTTTTACTCAGTCCTTCCAGGCACCTCAGCACCCATGATGAGGCCATGTCTCCTTCCTTCCACAACCTTCTTTTAATCCAGATTATATTTGCTGCTTTTTAACTAACCTGGACACTTCAACTTTATAAATGGGTGATAACACAATGATTTTGAATTTAAGAGGGTATTGTCTCTTGTGTTCATGCATAATCGAAAAATTTGGAGAAACAAGAAATCATAAAATCCCCGTCTAGGTAGCTGCTATTCAGGCCACTTTCAAAACTAAGATTTCTCTCGAATATGAAACAGAAGTGTAAGCAACTATACTTAAATATTTGGATTCACTTAGTAATTTTAGAAATGTACATTACATTCATTTGGCAATCATACAGAGGTTTGGGGAAGAGCTTACTGGTATAATGCCTCTGGTTCTTTACACGATTCCATCTGAATACAAATGCTAGCTAAAGTAATGAATTAATAATTGTGTAAATTATAGATATATATTTGTAACTTTTACTAATACATATTTCCAGTACCTTGAAGTTGTGGTATGATTGTAGTTTTCATAACTGCTGCACTTACCTGCTATCCAGTTTTGTTTCCTTCACAGTAGTCTCTGTGGGAGAACGAGCCCAGCCATCATGTCACTGTTTAAATCATTTTATGAAGTGCATTGTTTGAATCTTGGCATGTACATCCAACTCTTTTGCTTGTCCTGGTAATATTACATCTTTGTCCCTAAAGAAAGAAGAAATGTGGCCCTAAATCTGATGAGTATGGAGGGTGGGAAACAAGAGTCATTTTGCTCCTAGCCAGAAATTTACACACACACACACACACACACAGCAGAATGATCAGGTGCATTGGCACAGTGGAGAAACTATAACCCAAAATTCCATTAAACAGGTTGTTTTTGCTGCACATTTTTGTGCAAATACCATAAGGTGTCTGTGTGGTAATATTGCTTTTCAATTTGTCATTGTGAAACAGATTCATAGTGCATAACCCCATGAATGACAGACAATGAGCAGGTTATTCTTTGTTCTTTCTGTGGCATTACAGCTCAGCTCAGTCCTAGGTCATCTCATTGTTGAGGTTTCTAGATCATTACAATTGGACGCACACACACACACACAGTAGGGCCCTCTGAATGAATGGTCCGCCCATTACAGAGGCTGCTACCTACAGAACACACAACAAACAAAAGAGACTAACATCCATGCCTCAGGAGGATTCATATCTATAGTCCCAGCAATTGATTGGCTGTAGACCTTATAGCCACTGGGACTGCGTGCTCTTCATGCTTCCATAAACTTGTCTTTGAGTGTAGAGATAATGGCTGTTTGTCGATATGAGATGACTGTTGCTTGGTTTCTGTGTCATACCCATACACTAATGTTTCACCACTTGTGTGTCATTTTGAAAGGACTTCTGGGTCTCTTTCAGGCTTCTCTTAAAGGTCCTGGCATGTGTTTACATAATTCTCCTACTCCATGTGGAGCACATATTTGGCAGTAATCTGACACACATTCATGTGGTCTTTCAGAATGCTCTGAACTGATCTAAATTAAATTGCTTGTGTCAGCAACTTTACAGATTGTGATTCCACTATTTTCAAGGACAAGTCCCTACAATGGATTGGCATTTTCATGTTTTGCTCATTGTGGATATCCTGAGGTTCAGCATCTTAAACAGAGGTCACACTGCTTTTGAATTTGGAAAACCATTCAGTAACTCATGTCTTCCTATTGTCTGGTCTCTCAAAGCCACTTTAAACTTTCCAAAAGTTTCTGTAGCATTTTTGCCAGGTTTAAACCAAACTTTGATGCAGGAACACTGTTCTGTCAAGTCTGTCATTTTGTAGGTACACACCAAAATTGCATATAGAACAACACACACTTGTACAAAACAGGGCATAACCCAACAATAACGAGCACTACAGCTTTATTCGAAACAGGAAATGACTCTGCATACTGTGCTTTATCTACATCAGGCAGTACAAGTTCTTGCTAGCATCTGTAGCCTCATCCCACATTCAGTCCAGGAACTATTTGATCAAACCATGTTGTGTATTAATGAAATATCACCATACCAACTTCTCATTTGTTGAGGTGAAACTACAATGTGTCTTTATGTATCATTAAATATAAAATGATTTGAGTATATCCTTTGTGCAATCCGATTTTACCATGAGCACAAATGTGATCATGGTGCTGACAGCCAGCATTTGGTCCTGCCTCTCCCCCACTCCTGTGACTGTGTGTAATCTTCCTGCAACCTGCCTACATATGCCAGCTGCATCCCCTCCCAAATGAACCTGAACAAGAAGGCAGTATGTTCCTTAAAAGTGTTGGTATATGCCTTCAAGGCTATATGGTATAAACCCAGTAGACCACAATTGTTATATGACCATGACACTTGTTTTATACGAGGGGCAGTCAAAAAGTTCTCGGAAATCCTCTGCTGATGGAGAATGAGAGATAAGATAGCACATGCAGTGATGTGGTGGTGAGCTTAGCATGTCTGCTC
>Ga0209629_10001043_pt1 | contig 16679 bp, 13 predicted proteins | sample TergutCu122P5_FD_187286 | JGI IMG/M metagenome (GOLD analysis project Ga0209629, IMG submission 187286) | Cubitermes ugandensis P5 segment gut microbial communities from Kakamega Forest, Kenya - Cu122 P5 (SPAdes) (version 2) | ecosystem: Host-associated > Arthropoda: Insects > Digestive system...
TATCTGTTCGTATGTATATGCAAGGGTGGGTCCAAAAGTTTCCGGCCTGACCAACTTTTTAAGGTGACAAAAATAAAGCAACTTTGCTATTTTTCAGTACAAATATATATATATATATATATATATATATATATATATATATATATATATATAAAAGTTTGTTATTTTTCAATATAGTCTCACCATAGATGGCGCTGTATATCCCTTGCAGCATTTTCCATTTGGCGCAGCTTTTGTATGCCAAACCGGAAACTTTTGGACCCACCCTTGTATGAAACGTTGAGTGAGAAATTTAAATCATCTTGATTAAATATAAATAAAATCTATTGGCTCAGATTCATTCATTTTTAGACAGGTGCCCAGTGCACATTACAGTTTAATATTTGTCTTGAATTTTCTTAATGCGGGTTGTGATAAGTCATTTTCTATAGATGGTGTATGTATGTATGTATTCTTTATGTTATATTCTACTTAAATAAGGAGAAAACCTTACCTTTCTGCACAGAGAAGCAAAATATCGCAGAAATTTGTTCACTAACTGGTGCTTGATATGTAGCAATGGTGGTTGAATTTCTGCTTTATGTGGCTGTGCCATAAGAAATATAGAAATAATACTGAACCATGTGGTGTGTATTACATAGTAGCTTTAAAACTGCAGCATACAGTTCTTGAAAATATGTAGCCTTTAGTTTGTAAGGTTTATAGTTTATTTTCTTGTGTTTGCTGTATTGCAGCAGACAGCATCTTCTCTCAGACATTTTTGCAACGAGTCATCAATGAAAGAGGTCGAATGACAGGTGGCAGCAGCAGTATGGATATGTCTTGTCCTGGCTCTCCCATCATGACTCCGTCTCACCATTCAGTGTGTAGCACCACTGTTCTCATACTTGTGCTACATGCTGGCAGCGTTCTGGGTGAGGGATTTGTCAACTAAGTAGAAGATTAAGAAAATCGGTTTTGTGACATACAGTTATGTTGTTCTGAAAGAAAATGCAGTTGTAAATAAATTTAATATTCGTGTCAAAATGTAAGTAATGAAGTGATCCACAGAAAGTAGTTAAATGAGCTGTATCTAATTATTGTATGTAACTGCGGAAAGAGTAAGGAGCTCTGTGATGTTTCCACCTGTACCTATGACTTGGGATTAAATTGTGGTCTGTATTGCTATTACAGATGCAAACGTAGATTTGACTGCTAAGAAATCTGACATTACAACATTTCGTGGAGCCTTTGAATCTGTAATGAGGCAGCATTATCCTTCCATGATAGGCCATATTGCCATCCGATTGATCTCGTGCCCTTCCATTTGTACGGAGGGTCTAGGAATTCTTTCTAGGTAAGACAGCAGTTGCATCTGATTCAATTTGAACATAATGCTAATTGACTAACTACATTGAAGTCCTGAGAAAATGACAGTTTCTCATCTGGTCAAGAAATTCTTTACCTTTCATAAAAAATTGGAGGCCTATTACTGCATTCACAAGAAGCTATCTTTGGAACTTGTCTGTGGTCAGTTGAATCCAGTCGATATTCTCACACCTTATTTAAGATTGTTGTTTGTCTTATTATCTCATGTACAACAAAATCTCACAAGTATTCTCTCCCTTCCTGGTATTCTAAGTTGTGTTTTGTATTAATTTCATATATAAGTTTCGAACTGCTTAATTTTATCACCAAAGTAGTGTTTCTAAAAGAAATGGTATGAATGTGTAGATTGGTTTTGTCTGACTTAGGGTAGAGTTGAATGCCAGACTCTTTTTAACATAGCAATGAGCCTTGACATTCCATTAAAGGCAGGGAGTTTTTTGAATAACGGAGGGACTGTTAGTGTATCAAGAAGGACTGTACATACTATAATTGGTTATGAGCAAGTAATTTAGTCATATGTAACATCAACTTTCTGTTGGATAAATTTTACTGGAAATATAAGTTTTCCAGCTCCATTTACAGGGTTTTAACAGTTCTGCAATCCCCCCACCTGCTGGACGGAGTTGGAAGCATGACATTGATCCACTGGTATATCCCATGTTTCAGCCTGAGCCCTTACAGCTTTGATGTGTCTCCATCATGTACAGATGCTCCCCATGTAACACATGACTCCATACCTATCGGTGCCATTCCCATATTTGCCAGCTCAACCCCTGAGTATCAAGATGCTGTCTCCAGAGTAATCAGTGGAGCCAATACCGTCTACCAGGAATTTGTGAAATCAGAGGAAGGCCGCGGATTCAATGGACAAATCTGTTTTGTTGGTAAGTGTTAACAGCATGGTGCCTATTATAGTTTTGAAGCATGCGACCTTGTCAATTTTCACTACCACCAATTCCACAGGAGTTACATTGATTCATTTTTGTTGTTATAACAACAAATTACTTTGTAAGGTTACTGTGTTGTTGTATACCATTTCATTTAAAATATTCCAACTACAATGGTTACACTGTTACAAGATGTATCATTATGAAATATTGTGTAATACTTCAATCCATGTGGGGCCTGGGGTAGCATAGTGGTTAAGGCGCTGCGCTACTAGTCGGACATTCCCAGGATCGATTCCCAGTGGTGTCACTGGATTTTTCAGGGACATATTCCTTCCGACCGTACCATGGTCCTGGAGTCAACTCAGCCCCTAGTGAAAATGAGTATCAGGAACATTTCCTAGGGGTAAAGGTGGCCTGTGCGTGAGGCTGACAACCTCACCACCTTAATGTGCCGAATGTCATGAAATCTGGGAGCTTAAACCTCCTGGAGCCCTCTGGGCCACACTGGGCCTGTTACGGGACTGCTTTACCTTTTACTTCAATCCATGTATAGAAAGAAGATTGTGTTGATCACGCAGAACAATGTTTGCACAAGGGTGAAAGTTCAAAAAGTAATAAGCTGTATTAAATAAAACCAACAAATAATCCATCAGCAAAACATATGCTTTAACAATATCAACAGGTACATTTGTTGGCTACATTGTTAGCTATCATCAGGCTGTACAGAAGAAAATAAGAACTTCTGACATGCAACTGCAGAAATTGTGAGAGAGCCCATGTAGTCTAAAATAAAGTATAGATAGCCCATTCTATTGTAAACTATATATATTCTACTAATTTGGTGTATGAATCCATTCTAAAGTTGGAGATCTGTTACATTTTGCAGTTGTTTATCAGAACTTTTTATATTATTCAGTGCAGCCCAATTATGGTTATTGATGTAGGCATTAAATGTAGCTGTTGATATTGTTACAATATGTTTCTCTGTTGACAGATTATTGGTTGGTTTTATTTGACAAGAGGGAAGAATAACCGTAAGAGAATAAGCTTGGTTTTGTAGATTAAGATATGAAGGTCGTTCGGAAAGTAAAGAACGTTTTGCCATACAAAGATATTTGTTGATAATAGGAAGGAAACAGAATATGCAGGTTTTATCACACACCTTCACCTACTTCTCCACATAGTCACCTTGGACACTGAGGCACTTGTTGTACCGTGACACCAGTTTACTTATTCCCTCCTCATACCAGAAGGCCGCTTGACTATTTTGCGGTATTGCAATTGTTCGGTGACAGTTTCATACACAACTGTACGAGACACTTCTGGACATTGTTCGTACACTTCGCTAATTGTGAAATGTCGATTCTCTCGAATGATGTGATTCACCTTTTGCTTCAATGCGTCTGTGATGACAGAGGGTCACCCTGATCTCTCAGCGTCATGAACATCTGTTCGCCCATTCCTAAACATTGTGCACCATTTTTGGACACTGGCCGCGTTCATAACATGTTCACCATAGACTGCAACAAATCTTCCGTGAATTTCACTGGGTCTAATGTTTTCCGCCTGCAAAACCAAATCACGCCTTGCACCTCACAGTCGGCAGGATTTGATATCAGCGCGTTCATTGTCACAACCCCTTACACTCACAACGTGAAAAAGTTCGCTGCACCAACTGCACTAGGTAACTATCTACACTCTACTGAACACACCACATGACTGATCTGGTACAATGAAACAACTGCATGGGTTGTATGCACAAACGTTCTTTACTTTCCGAACATTCCTTGTATATTTGTATTATTTTGTAATTTTAATTAATTATTAGTGTTTTTATAATTGCCTGTTTCTCTGCTGTCACCAGTTTTTAACCAGTTCACATATTATGAATCTGTACTAGTGGAAAGTGTGTGCATTAGTGGATCATTTAGTATATAATAATTTATCATCTTAACATTTTTTAAGCATTCGGCAGTAAGGACATGTAAATTCTTCCTGTAACTTTTATATTCCAGCTAATGTCTGAACTTTACTAGTACATAGTTCTGCAAACTAAGAACATTTTCTGAATTCTAACACTGTTACACCACATAATATCCAACTACCAGTCATCCAGTATTAGAGACATATAAAATCCCTTTTCCCGGGTGATAAAGGTTAGTAATATTTACATCATCCTATTTTAAGGGAATTGGCATTTAAAAAGTTACTGTTGGTGTCCTGCCACTCTTATATAATAGAAATGTTATGTTTGTGATGTAACACAAATTTCTTCTTGTCAGGTGATGGTGTGGGTTCCATCTTGGGTTATGATGCCCTGTGTCGAACAGTTCAGTACCAGTCTCGCCATGACAGTGAGAATAGCATTCTGGACACAGATGGTCCACCTGCGGATGATGGGGATGTGAAACCTACACATAAGGTTCAACTAACAGACGGAGGTCAAGGAGCTGAGGGGGGACCATTCATTTCTGAGGTTTTGTATCCCAACAGACATCTTGCTGCACCAGCACCTCGGAGAAGATCTTCGTCAACAAGGTGAATTTCTGCGCATTTTGTGTACTGTGTATCCAACATAAGTTATGTAACATGCATTAAAGTCATGGCAAAATCAGATCTAGGTTCAGAGTACTGTTTTATATTCTGTCCTTAAAAAAATAAAAATTTGTTGCAAAACCGCACAAAAAAAATTTGTAGCATAGTTTAAACTGTGCTGGCTAAATGGCAGAGGAATTGTAGTTCAAATCCTGACAGAAGCAAGAGATGTTCTCTTCGTTGAAACTCCTATACTGGTTCTGGTGTGCACTAAACCTAACCTCATATTCAGTGTGTACTAGCAGCTCTTTTTCTTGAGGTAATGTGGCAAGGATGTGGTACTAACTACTTACTTCCATCTAGTGCCAAGGTTAAGAATGCATGGAGCTGTACTCCCACTCCCTCATATTCCTTCATAGCATGTGCAGGCACAGCTTTACCTTTAACTTACATTTTAAACTATGTGTCTGTATACTGGGAGATAGATAGCAGCACGCTATTGCTGATGCATCTTCACTCTTAGTGACATGGCATTCAACTTTGAATGATATATTAACAGGATCTCTGTACATTTGCAAGTAATTTTTATTTTAACATTTCTTATTAATCTATGTACATCTTACGATTTGCTTTGATACATATAAATGGAATTTTCCCCACTGGTTATAAACACGCTTAATTTTTCACTATTGGTATACTGTATGGAGCTTGTCATTCCTCCGGCCGTAATGCAAGGTTACATAAAGAACTTGGTTCTCTAGCCATATTTCTTATGGTGACATTTTGCAGTTGTATGAGAACACCATGTCACCTACTAAATTGATCATTTCAGCCCTCCTGCCTTATATATTTTCTCCTTACATGTGGTTTATTTCTAAAGCTAAATGAGTGCTGCTTCAGTAGCTGTCCACAGCAAACCCCATAGACACTCTGTTACAGTAATTGTTGGTTACTGTGATTCACAGTCCAGTGAAAGTTATGTAACAATGGCCTACATCTTTCATTGGGATTCTGCACAGATCTTTTCTAAGAAAACTGTAGTTTGCAATAGATTTAGTTATTTCTTGTCTGGGATTTTGGTTCCTATGAATATGAATTGAGTTGTGTTTCATGAAAACAGGTAAATGTATGCAATGTAGTAAGGTAACATTATGCAGTTAAGGGTGTAGAGACTTTGAATAAAAAGAAGAGGAAGTATTTTCTTTTACATGTGTGATAATTTTGCAGTGTCTCAGAAGTGGATTCCCTCTTCTGACTGGTTGGTTAGACAATGTGCAAGTCAGTAAGACCATAACTGCAGATTTTTGTCACACATAATATGAACTTCCTGTACTTAGTTTTCAGAAGGCTAGCTTTGCGCTTTAAACTGGTGAATAATTTGTATCTTAACAACTGTTCTTTTGTCTCCTTGCTAGTGTGTTTAGTCCCAGTCATTTCTGACTCCAGTTCCCTCATTCTTTGCCAAGCGATTGTTTTTCTCAGAGATCCCCTTGTTTCATGTGGTCTGTTATATACTATGTAAGCAGAAAGTCCCATTTAAGAAGTACCATTGTGTTTCTGAGTTGTTTATCCAGTAGCAGAGTGTATTTAGACTGGTTTGAATGTCAGCCATTGCCACATTTTCCATCTAGGTTTGTCATATAAGATTTGATGTCTCATGGTAGTGGAGTATCAATATTGTACTGTTCCAGGATGTGACATTGTCAGTCTGATAGACAACTACTGTGAAGATTCTAACAGCAGTTTCTCCCCAGACTTAATACCTGTCTATTGAACTGCATGGCATTTTATCCTGTTTAGACTAATCTTGAGGTTTTTCTCTGCCCTTTCAGCCTTTTGCATGCACGGTGGTTAGAGTAGCCCATTGTAATTTCCTGCCACACTTCATCCCCTCTCATTCTGTTCATGTTCCTGTGAGACCTAATTTATCCTTTTAAGACATCAGGAATTGCGGCACTTCAGAGTCATGGTGCAGCCGCATGACCCAGCAGGCATTGACCACAATCCCAGTCCCATCTGGCTCTGCATTGCACTAATATCCTTATGCATTGATTGTTGCAGTGACCATCAGTGCAGATTAGAGTTTGAAGTGAGTGATTTCTTCATGTTTGGAAGTCCACTTGCATTGGTTCTTGCTTACAGGAAGATATCTTTGCCTGATGATAAAAGTGGTGAGCTTTTTGGTATGTTGTGTGGACCGCTGTTATGGAACATTATGATTGTGAAATTGGTTTTGCTTAGGATGTTAATTTTATGGAAAATTTTGAACACTTTTAGGTATGTTCATATTTTGTGTGTATGTGTGTGTGTGTGTGTGCATGTGTGTGTGTGTGGGTGTGTGCACGCATGCACACATGAATGCATGTCCAAATACACAAACATATGCATGTGTGTTCAAACAATATTTATTATTTGCAGGTGCAACTTATTTCATCTTCTATTTAAGTGCTGTAAGACTTTCTGTCTGCAAGGACACTGCAGAGATTATGAATTAATAATTACATAGTATAGTGTTATGTCTTTGTGAATAATTTTGGCTGGTTTGTAAATACACAGCTGCAGATAGTTGCTGTTTGCTGTGTTATTTAACCATAATGATAATGATTTTATGATACATTAAGCTGCAGTGCAGTTTTCAAGTCATCATTTCACTTGCTATTTAAAAATCATAGATAACGACCCCTTCTTTGTTGTTTAAACTAGCTGATCTAATGGAAACATGGAAGTGTGAGAAACGAGTATTTCACACAGCTGGTAAAGAAATTCTGTCTCTCTCTTATGACATTATCCAGAGCCAGCTGAGTGCATACTACACCACACCCTCATGCTTTATCTCTTTAAGATCAATTATATACATTAGTCTCCTGTCTGTGGCTCTGTCTTCAGAGTGTTGTCTAATTACAAAATAAATAAAACATTTTGTACCCAAGTGACATGAAGTAAACATACAAGAAAGTTTTTTAAGATGCTTTCAGTCTAATATAGGATTAAGATGAACTATAAAAATTTGAGATGCCTTAGTACCTCATATTCACAAAAGGAAGAAATCATCTGATTGGAAACATTAACATGAAGCTGTCATTCTACAGCTCCCATTCCTAAACCGATGGTGCAACAGGTGTACAACCTGTTTCACCCAACAGATCCAGTGGCTGCTAGGCTTGAGCCTCTTCTCTCAGCAAGATTCTCCATGTTGCCACCTGTAAATGTTGCCCGCTACCAGAAGTATCCCCTGGGAGATGGACAGCCATATCATCTCTGTGAGTAGTGTCATTGTTTCCCAGTGAAGCACTAGCATTTGTATTTTTGGAGCATGGATCTTGTTATGCTGACGTCCAGGTAATGTTAAGTGCTCAATAAGACAAGAAACATGATCGCTGCCAACACTCTTCATCTTTACTCGTCATCTGTTTTTCTCTCAATGTAGGTACTAGTTGGGTGTTGACTGGTTGTTTGGAATATGCCTCAGCTGGGATGAGGAGGCACTGAGTCACTAGATAGCAGTTTAATCTTTCCATGGATCTAGTAAGGGAGATCACTTATTATTTGTGAGATTTCTTAAGTTTTGAAATTGATACAATAGTAGCTGTTTGCCTTATTGCTGATATTATAGTTCTTTAAGTTGGATTATACCACTAATAAGCGTTTCAGACACTTTTATGCGTAGTTTTTCAGCTTTTATCCTGATCTTTGATCTTGGCCAGAACTTCTGTGTTAAATTATTTTGTTTCTATATGGCATTGATAGAAACACTGTGAACACAGGTGGGTACTGTGATGTCCCACTGTGATTTTGACAAGAAGCAATCAGGTGTATGCAAACAGGACTCTGCAGTTTTTTTAATCAGTCTTACAGCCATTGTGCCCATAATAGGAGATCCCATTACCAAATTTGTGTTTGAAATTGTCCAGTATGTTTAAAAAATTAGTTTGCTTGTGAACATTGTCATAGGCTGCTGATCCTAAGGTTTCTCTCAAGTTGGGATGGCAACATTCTGCAGGTGTGGACAAGCTTGCATCAGCTTTAAACCTGAGCCTGAAGCAAAGTGAATACTTATTAAATTCATATAAGTTCCCAAATATCAGGCTTTTAACACATTCTTAATAACTGCCATGTGTAGAAGGTAATCAGTCTGCTGAACTACAGGTGTATATGGCTTTTCTGTCTGGGTTTTATACATATGTGTAGTTATAGATAAGTTACAAATTTGTGTGTGATTTCAGGCTTCTGTTGCAAAGTAAAGGATAACTGCACTCTTCTTAGCTATTAGGCTGGTTTCTTGACCCTTGAAGATGGGACCGATAGGTTGTCCCAGAACATCAGTACGGAATTACAGCTACACACTGCATAATAACCCACGAGAGTGCAGTTCTCAGGTTATGAATTGTGTATTTAATTAATAGGGTTTATTCTTCTTGCAGTGGAGATCATCCAGGCAAACCCACAGATGTTTGCAGAAGGTTTGAATGTAGCCCCTGCCACACCAGGTTGCCACCTGCGGCGGATGTCAGAAGTCAGTATACAGAGTACAGTATCAGGTGTTATAGACTCTTTACCACTTCAGACAATCAATGCCTGTAAGTACCTCAAACACAACAGAATGACTTGTCTTGAAACTGTGTTGCTTGTAAAGTCATTTTACTAATATTGAAAAATAAAAAAATTAAAAAATATATGAGACCAAAATTAATAAATATCTTTTGAACATTAGAACTCAGTTTTCCTATTCTTTACCAATGTATTTGGGTTTACTATTACTTTAACCAGTATATTAAACACTTTTAAAATTTATTGCTTGTCTTTTTCTGTACACATACTTTCCAAAACTGTAAGAGTCTCAGAATCAAAATAAACGAGTTGAAATTGGTTCTGTTTGTTTGTGACATGATAAAACAGAGATTCTTTGTCACAGTTTTTCCAGCATTCGGAGACTTTGGTTCATGTTTAAGCTGTTTTTGACTTGGTGAGAAAGCATAAGCCAAAATATGAGAGTATATGCCTGGGAATATGAAGTCATGTGTTGGTAATGTTTTCTTCTCATTCTCAGTACAAAATTCTTATAATATTCAGACACTCCAAATTGATTTTTGTATTTACAGTAACCCAGAAATGGTGGGGCACAAAGCGGCTTGACTATGCATTGTATTGTCCTGAAGGACTGGCAAACTTTCCAACTAATGCTCTGCCCCATCTGTTCCATGCCAGTTACTGGGAATCCTCTGATGTCATAGCATTTATTTTGCGCCAGGTGAGAGTTTGAGTCAGACGGACCCACATTCATTTATTTTGCTGTTCTCCCCCCTACCCGTCTGTATTTCCTTTTTGTTGAAAATTTTTGTAGAATTCGGATTGCCAAGCTACTAGGAATACTGAATGGTACACCCCAGATGATTGGTAGAAAATTAGTTACGAAATTGTTATAATTTAGTAGAGTGAAATACTATTCTTAATTATGAGAAGCACCGTAAGGATACTTATCACAGCAGTTAGCAGTGGCATCAAATAGACTGTATTGTGATTGTAAGTTTTAAACAGTAGTTCAGCAGGTGGTTCTTATGCACAGTTCACTAGTAGACAGTGAAAGGGTTAGAAACAAAATTGCATTGGATATCTTGCATTTGCAATTTGAATTTTAGTTTCAAGGTTTGTGGTAAACCATTTACAGGTTTTAAATCACTGCAAACAGTGTTACATGGTATTGTCAGAATAGTATTAAGTTTATATGAAACTATTGATTGTATGTTGCAGCTTGGTCGAGTAGACATCATGCCATTAGCTGGTAATGAAGAAAAAGATCTTGCAAGCTTCAGCCCGAGCCAACCAAGAGAAAAGTGGATTAAGAAGAGAACCTCTGTGAAACTTAAGGTACAGCATATGAGGGTCAAAACATAAATGAGGGGAAGTTGTAAGAAGTGATTCTAAGGTATAGAAAACCGACTTCCATGTTTATTGTGTAATTGAGCTACTTTTTTGCACCATTCATAAGAAGGTTGTCACTAGTTTCACCCCTACTCTATCACTGTGGTCATATAAGAGTGCAATATTATAATAATAAAATTTTTAAGTATTTACTGGTACTTTGTCTCAGTACAGTTTGGTATGTAAGATAACTGTTTTTATTTTTACGTTCATGTGACCATGCATCATAACAAATTTCTTTATAATAAAACCGACTAGATGCACTAATTTCACAAATTTATTTTGGCATGAAACTCTACATGTTTCGGACAGTTCGTCTGACCATCATCAGGAGTTTATTCACTGTACACTCAGCAATGGTATATGTTAAACAGGTTTGTAGACAGCTTTCGAGCAGGACCAGGATGGAACTGCTCGAAAGCTGTCTACAAACCTGTATGACCTATACCACTGCTGAGTGTACAGTGAATAAACTCCTGATGACGGACAGATGAACTGTCCGAAACATGTTGAGTTTCATGCCAAAATAAATTTGTGAAATTAGTGCATCTAATTGGTCTTATTAAAAAGAAATGTTTTTATTTTATTTTATTTTCTCAAAGCTTGACGATATTTCAGCCAGTATTTTGGCTTCCACTGACTTGTCATATTGTTAATACAACATTGCTTATATATGAGATATAAGATGATGAGTACTTATTTTTCATTTTCATCAAGGAATCAGATTTACACATCAGTCCACCAGGGGGAGGAGTGGAAACTAAAGCTGACTACAGCACACACAACGTAAAAACACAGTGTAAAAGGAAGAGAGAGGCAATTTTGTGGTGCTGATCATTGATTTCCTCTCCAAAGATCTTATCATTGTATTCAGTGTTAATCTCCATGAACCTACTGCAGACCTTAGAGTGGTTTTTTACCCTTCAGGGGATCTTCCTAGGTGTCTCACTCCTTAGTATTAATATTACAGATTTTTGTTCCCATGGTGGTGAATCTGAATATACTTCAGGTTCCCTTAATTCCTTAAATGAATGTACAGGGTGACTGAAAAATCACTGTGACTATACAATATTTGTAGTGAACCTGTGTCTTCTATGTACTAGAAGTGAGGAGTACCACCATGTGTATGCCTTAGGTGCTGCATGTGATTTCTGTCATGCAATCCCAAATCCTTATCACTCCCCTCTACCCATTACTTTCCTGTAAGCAGTGACTGATCGGATAGGTGTAAATGTTGTGGGAAAGGCATTGTCATTTAAAGCCTAATTGTGTTTGGTCTAACATGTTCAATTGTAGAGGTGAATGTACAGAGGAGACCAAATACAAATTTTTGACAGTGTTGCCATGTTGTGACACAGTAACCAATGAATGTATAAAAAGTTTAGAAAAATTGGATCAGTTGCAGACACACTGAGGTCTGGCAGGTGGAGGGTTTGAACAGAAGACAATGTAATGGAGATTTATGGTTGCAATGTGAGAAGTGTGAATATGTCTGTCTGCAAATTGTCTCAATAAATAGGCATGAAAGGAAGTGCTTAACAAAAATCCTAACATTGCATCTGTACAAGACAACCCCAGTATTTGAACCTACAGAATATGACTATGTAAAGTGTCTGTCAGTATTGCCAGTGGGTTTGATTCTCTTGCCAGCTACTGGTGAGGACATTCTGGAGGTCCCTTTCTGTAACAGTGAAGCATGGTTCCATTCATCAGCCTACATGGGAGGGTGGGTGGGCATGTGCCCATGCACACAGATGCCTTTCAGTGAAACTTATCAGACAGCAAGAGATCTTATGAATTAAAGTATTTTAATTCTTTTGTAGCATTGTAAGACTTCAAAGCAGGTTATATCATAAATGCATGAATTGTGAGTTTTAAGCGTTTCAATTCCTGTCATTATTTTGATTTTTCACCTGTAAAAACTGTGGCCCATAAAGAGGTACCTTATTAACTGTGGCCCATAAAGAGGTACCTTATTAACTGTGGCACATACTGTGACCCATAAAGAGGTACCTTATTCAAACCTCATCTCTCAGCAAATGCTAGATAGTGCTCTTTCCTGCCTGTTTCTGTTGCCTTATTGCTGATCATGCTACAGATTGCACTCATGTCACTTGCTCATTTCATACAAATGTGCTGTATGTAGATGGGATCATTGGTGAAATGTCATCTGTTACCATTGAGCAGGCTTGCAAAGTGGTAATGCTTGAGACTTGTATTTAGGATAGAGCTGGTTTGATTTTCAACCAGAACACCCACTATCATGATGACATTTCTTTTTCTGACTTACTTCACTCCCTGCAGGCAAATATTGTCATAGTACCTTGATTAGACCATCACCACTTCATATACTTCCTAATTATTCACTGTCAATCCTAGCAACAACAGTACATAGTCAAATTGAGCTGTAACCTACCTCAATAAAACTCTCTCTGGCTAGCTAGTTTTATTGAATTCACTTGTTGTGAAAGCTTTAGATAATATATAACCCACCTCCTCTTACCAGATTAAGAGAATCAGGCGCTATCACTGTTACAAGAGTGTTGGTTTCATCATTTGTATATTGTAGGATTCTTCTTTTCAGAATGTTGCAGCAAACCATCGTGCCAATGATGTAATAGTAAGAGAAGGTGCAGCGCAGGTTCTGGTGGCACGCTTCATGTATGGGCCTCTTGATATGATTACTTTGGCAGGTTAGCTTAATGGTCATGTTACACTTAATGGAGTTTCTTTTATTGCAAACTGTTTGAGGTGGGTAATTTTGCAGCAAGTGTTACAACACCTGCAAATATTAAAAGTAAAATTATAAGACAAAATGCTGGTTTCATTGCAAAAAGTGACTGCACACCAAAAAAAAAGTGAACTATTGTTTGTTAAATAAAATATCTGACAATCATGCTGATGCTTTTGTACCAAATTTGGCAGGATTGGTGAACTGGTATAAGTTACATCATGTGACAACATTATGCAGCAGTTTTGTTTCAATATTTGCTGGGATTAAGTTTGTGTCTTTGTCAACATTTTACTGATGCAGGATTTCATTTGCTCAAAAAGAATTGTAGATTTTAAATTGTTTAGGATCATAATTAAGTTTTTAGTCACATTAGAGGGGCATGTGGTGGCATGGTGGTTAAGGCACTACGCTACAAACCAGCAGGTCACGGGTTCGATTCCCGATAGTGTCATTGGAATTTTTCAGTGACATAATCCTTCCGGTCGCACTATGGCCTTGGGGTCGACTTAGCCTCTAACAGAAATGAGTATCAGGAGTTTTTCCTGGGGATAAAGGCGGCCGGTGCTTAAGGCTGACAACCTTACCACCATCCTGTGCCGTTGTCATGAAATCTGGGAACCTTAACTTCCTGGAACCCTCTGGGCCACTCCAGGCCTGTAACGGGACTGCTTTACCTTTACCTTTTTTAGTCACATTAGAGACAAATACCACTGACATTTATGAAATATAAGAGACAATATATGAAGCAGGAAGAATGATTATGACACGGTTCTGTGTGGATTAAAGATTTTTTAGATGACAGGGAAGATATTACACACAATGGGAATTTGAGGCATCTGACAACTTCAGTGTCTGGGCAAAATGTGGAAAAAAATGTTTTAAGTGGCATGAAATGCCTTCCACTTGACTCTTGTAGGAGAACAAAACAAGAACATAGAAATTATGAGATTGATTTTGGTACAAAGTTTGACTATGAAATTTCTCATTGTTTTTCTAGTTAATACTGTTAAAATAATTCAAATATCTGGGGAAGGAAATAGTGAGAGATTGTGAAAAGCAGGCGGCTGCTCAAGACAAAATTGTGGATACCAAAATTAGTGATTGAAGTTTTTGTGATTTTTTTGTATCAAAAAAATATTCCCTAAACAAACAGCCAATCAAGCAGTCCATCTTCGTATTTTGTAGACCAACATACTGATATCCAAGGTCTGAAGTCATGAGACTGCACAAATTGGCCCTCTGTTCCATCCACAACTAACACTGCCTGCAAATGTGGTTTGATTCCATTTCCTGTTTTGGTTTCAGAGTGCACCACTCTGACAAGTAGGAAACAACTAGTCTAACTAGTTGTTTCCAGTTGCAAAGTATGCATACAACGTGCCATTCCTTTTTGAAATTTGATAATAAGATCTTCATTTTCATCCGTCATTTAAGTAGTGCACCATAAGAAGATGTTAGAATAACCAAATGATGCTGTAGTTGATGAGGTCTTTGCTCGTCTGGTTTGTTACACGGCTTGTATTGGTAGTTGTTTACTGACATTTCAAAACAGCATACGGGTCCTATCTTCAAGAATCAAGCACTGCAATCCCCCTGAAGATGGAACCAATAGGCTGTACCAAAATGTTGGACAGTGTGTAACAACCCACAGAACCAAAGGTTTAATTGACACTGTGTCAGAAGCCTGAACTCTCATGTTTTATAGTACAAGTTTCCTGGCTTAGCAGTGTCAGTATACTGTACATATTTTCAGGGGAAAAAGTTGATATCTATGTGATGAAAGATGCGCCAGCTGGAGAATGGTTGCTTGTTGCCACTGAAGTAACAGATAAAACTGGCCGTATTACATACGCTTTTCCAGAAGATAATGCCCTTGGATATGGCATGTATCCTATAAAAATGGTTGTGAGGTAAGGAAGCTATGTGCTGTCCAGTTAAATCTGTAAGTGCATAACTACTTCATAAATCTCATTTGTTGTGTTTTGTTTAAACATATCTCATACCCATTAAAGTGGTTATTTTATTTTATTTTTATTGTTAGAAGAATGAATCACTTTTGGGAATTGAGGAGGTCCATAGTCCCAGAAGCATAGCTAGGTTTTATGTTGCCTGTGGTGAGAAATCACAATGGCTGTCCCAAACAGGAATTACAAACTTTAAAAAAAATCATGATCTTTGAATTTCTTTTCATTTGGCTCAACAATTTAAAATTTGTTGATCACAGAAAATCAAGTGTTGTCTGAAGTGTTAATTCTTCTTCCCCTTGGAGTCTGTTGCTCAGGGCAGCCACACCACTCACCCCACCCTAACTATGCACCTGCATAGTCCCATCACAAAGTGTTTGGTATGACTTAGAAAACTGATTTATTTCAGAAAGTAATTTGCACTTAAAAGCAGTATGTTTGCAGTAATTGTTGCTAATATAAAATGGAGTTAATGTAGGAATTTTTCATGCTGTTATTTGAGGAATAAAATCAGAGGACAATTCAGTGTTTATATGGAACACACCTTGACTCTAAGGAAGGAAGCAACATGTTCTTCATAATGTTGGTGTCTATCAGTAAGTCCACGCACTGTCATGACCGAGAAGCACTTAACCAGTATACGTGTGCTTTTTCCTGTGTGAAGTGGTGTAACTCTTCAGTAAGAGGAATTTCTTTGGTACAATTGTTCTTGTTCATGCAACACTAGCTTTGACGAACTAATGTGATTTTTTTTATCCAGGGGGGATCACACTTCAGTGGATTTCTACATGGCAGTGGTTCCACCCAAGACAGAATGTGTTGTGTTCAGTATTGATGGATCATTCACAGCCAGTATGTCTGTAACAGGACGTGACCCTAAAGTGAGGGCAGGTGCTGTTGATATTGTGCGGTGAGTATTAGTATCGTCGGGTTTTTATTGCTCTCTATTTTGGTGGTACCTCATGTCAGTTTCTCGTGTCTTTTGAGCTGCTTTTCTCATATCACATGGCTTCCAACATAACTCTCATCTCTTTTATTTAGTATATGCATGTATATGAGGGTGCATCCGTAAGTTTCTGAACTGAATTGATAATGAAATATATACTTACATTTATTATTGTTCATTGTTGTCCCCTTTAGAATAGTCTGCTTCTGAGTGTATACAGGGTGTTTCACGACTTTAGGGCATAACTGCAGGATGTGATTTCCTAGGTCTTTGTGATGAAAAAAGTTCACGTAAACATGTGTCCGATTTTGGACGGTTACGGA
>Ga0209629_10001044_pt1 | contig 16674 bp, 15 predicted proteins | sample TergutCu122P5_FD_187286 | JGI IMG/M metagenome (GOLD analysis project Ga0209629, IMG submission 187286) | Cubitermes ugandensis P5 segment gut microbial communities from Kakamega Forest, Kenya - Cu122 P5 (SPAdes) (version 2) | ecosystem: Host-associated > Arthropoda: Insects > Digestive system...
CACACGCATCTTGCCACAATGCAATTCTCGCATTTGAACCTACACCTGAATTTAGAGCATCCTGCAGGCATTTATTTGCATATCTATTTGTCTCTACAATGATACATTGCACAAAATCATGGGAAAAGAAAAGTTCAAAGCATTGCAGAGGAGAAACATTTGAAGGAAGTGGTACACAAATACCTGCTACACCAGAAAATACAGGTTTCCCACACATATCCTCATCTGCTTGGTTATCATCCCATTTTGTCCACTGGAAATGGTGTTTGGTTGTATGTGAGGAAATATTTTGGAGCGAGTTGTCTAAACTCACAGAGTCAGAAGGTTCTTCATCACTAGATTCATAGGCACCACTGCTGTTACTATCAAGCTCAAATTCACTTTCTGAAAGGCTAAAATCACTTTCCGATTCATTTTTTCTTTCCAAGAAAACCACGAATGTCATCAACACATAGTTTCTTTGCTTTTCGGTTGGCAATCATTCACAGTAAGACTACACACTGTGTAATCTTTCGCTGTGGCTAGAACGACACTAAATGAGATGCAAAAACTCCACAAGGGTCGCTATAAGCTGATTGGAAAGGTGCTGTCATCGTTCGGCCAACATATGAACTACTTCAACATGAATAATATGTGCCCGGGAATATTTCTGGCGTGAACATAGTGAGCACTGAATGGAGAACGGAAAACTTCCGGGATAGAACAGTATAGGCAGGAGTTAAAGCCCCAGAACATTTCCGGGCATACCACTGAAGGGGTTAAAGGGTTATCGTGGGTTCAGATTCGTTGATTTGATAACTTGACACTGTTTTACATCACAGAGATTTATGTACAAAGTTCATATTCACATTTTACATTCAAAATTTCAATGTAAAATTATGAAATTTTTCAACAAGTTTGTTTCATGAAGTTTTTCTGAGGTACATGTGATGAGACATAAAAAATAAATCCACAGTTAAACTTATGATGTAAATTCAGGGTTATAAATTGTATCAGTTTAGAGCTGAAGATTTTAGCATGAAGAGCTGAAAAATTATAAGGAAGTAAAGAGTAATAGAGGATTATCCTGAAAGAATGATACTTCTGGCTGTGAAGGTTAGAAAAGCCTTTAACATTTTTATGGACAGTACAGCAGTATGAACTAACGTGTAATATATTTTGAAATCTGTAGCAGAGTTGGGATAGGCAAACATTTGCCTGACATGTTTCCTATTAAGAATGGTTTGAAACGAGATGCTTTATCGCCGTTACTTTTCAACTTTGCTATAGAGTGTGCCATTAGGGGGGATCATGTAAACCAGAATGGCTTAAAATTAAATGGCGCACATCAACTTCTAGTGTATGCTGATGATGTTAATATATTAGGCAGAAGCATATGTACTATAAAGAATGCAGAAGCTTGAGTACTTGCTAGTCAGGAGATTGCACTAGCAATAAAAGCTGATAAAACTAAGTACATGGTCATATCTCGAGATCAGAATGCAGGACAAGGTCAAAATATGAAGATTGACAGTAGTTCCTTTGGAAGGGTGTAAGAGTTCAAATACTGAAGAACAACCCTAACAAATCAAAACTGTATTATGAAGAAATATAAGAGCAGATTGAAGGCAGGCAATGCCTGGTATCATTCGCTGCAGAATCTATTGTCTTCCAGTTTACTATCTAAGAATTTAAATATTAAGATATAGAGAACTGTAATTTTACCTGTTGTTTTGTATGGGCATGAAACTTGATGCTGACACTGAGGGAGGAATGTAGGCTGAGGGTGTTTGAGAATATGGTGCTGAGGAGAATATTTGGGCCTAAGAGGGATGAGGTTACAGGGGAGTGAAGAAAACTATACAGTGAGGAGCTTCCCCACCAAATATTATTCGGGTGATCATATGTAAAAGAATGAGATGGGTGGGGCATGTAGCACTTATTGGGGAGAGGAGAGGTGCATACAGGGTTTTGGTGGGGAAATCTGAGGAAGAGGGACCACTTGGAAGACCCAGGCAAAGATGGGAGGATAATATTAAGATGAATCTTCAGGAAGTGGGATGGGGGGCATGGACTGGATTGATCTCGCTCATGATAGGGATAGGTGGCAGGCACTTGTAAGAGCGGTATTGAACTTTTGGATCCCATAAAATGCAGGGAATTTCTTGAATAGCTGAGAACCGGTTAGCTTCTCAAGGAGTCTGTTCCATGGAGTAAGTAAGATATTTATGCAGTTCATGGTTATAAGAAGTGGTTTAAGGGTAAATTTGTGTGGTGATTCAGAAGGTTTTGTTTGTCTAATGCCCCTAGGTATGGTATGGGTTGACTTGTGTGGGTCCTATCCACTTACAGATATAAGAGTAGAATGATTTCTGTGGTGAAGATACTGATAGGGCATATTGCCAGTCATAGGGTGATTGTGGGAGTGGTGGTTGCCAGAGTGGATCTACAGCTTAACATGGGCTCCAGTTTTCTTCACATTATCATTCATACAGGTTAAGCTTTCATTCCATAAATAGGACCATACACACAAATCTAACCAGGTATCATTCTCAGAATCTTCTGGAAAAGAAAGTCCAGTTTTGTAGCCTAAAACTGTCAGTTCTTCCTCACTAATGGGAACTACAGGAACATTATTTTATTGGATGACTGCTGTTAGTCACTTCCTATTGGCTTGCTTAACTTATGGATGTGTTTGTTGGATGTGACACACGTCTGTGAGCTGAAGGAAAACATTTCCAGCATTTAACTTTTACATGTCCCCTGTAGAGGTAAGTGGCATGGATGAAAGATTCATTAAAAAGTCAAAAAGTTTCTGAAGTATATTGTAGTGCTTTTTCTGAACTGAAAAGTAGGGTGCATCTTAAATACAAGGTATTATTTTTCCCTCTAAGAGAGTTTCAGAAAACACAGTTTTCCTCAAGGACCAAACTTTCTGACTAAAAGAGTAGAAAATTTTATTGATGGTGAAATTGTGCAAGAATTGGCTTGCACAAAAAATTCTTGAATGCAAAAAGACTGATGCTGTATCATAATAATAAACTCCTTTAAAACATGCCATATTTACCCGAATTCAAGACAACTGTAATCTAAGTTGACCTCCCAGGAAAAATATATCTGCCAAGGGAAAATGTATTTATCCACATCTATACGGTCTCCCAAAAATAAAATGTCTAAAAAGAATTTACTATTAATTTCATATACTTAATACATGAAGCATGTCAGATTCTATGTAACTTTATCAATCAATGTCACTCTCTCCACCTTCGCAGTCAGTGCCTTCATTTTCCTCACACTCACTCCTAACCTCTTCATTGCCATTCCACAACATATCATCATTAGTCCCATCCACAGCATTGGATATACAGCACTTCTTGAAACCCTCAGTCACTTCTGGTGAGACGCACTGCCATGCTGCTATGATCCACACTGACTAAATACATTTATATTTCTTGGTTTATGAACTTACTTAAACCCATGAGATTCACAGTTTTATCCACAGATGGTGTTAAGAATTTAAATACATGTGTTCTGGACTTTTGTGTCATGTCTGCGGTGTAATTGTACTGAGTTCATGGCTCTTGCGATGGTTTTAATTTGTGGATTGGTCCAGGTTTTATTATTGAGCCTTGTAGTTAATTTTTAATTTTTCAGTGGCCATTTTCCTGGTACTACCCTTGGACTAGATCTGTTCTCAGGTGCTTACCTCAACAAGTTATTGTTTCTTTGTCACCGAGCAATTAGGAATAGCTCATTCTAAGGGGTCCACCAGGTTAGGTGCTTTTTTATATGAAAACAGAAACAGATCTGGCTTCCGTAATGTGCTTCTTTAAAAAATTAGACAATGGACGAAGTTCCAAGAAAAGAAGATTTTGTCAGTTAACTTCAGTCATGATCTGTTCTCTGTTTTGAATTTCTTGAACCTTGAAGATGGGACTGATATCTTGTGCCGAAACATCGGTAGGAATTACAACTCAATGCTGCATGATATTTCACAAGAGCAGAGATCTCAGATGTTGATTGGCAGTGCAGACCTTGGTTTGGCTCTGCATGGTACGGTTCAGAGCTGGTTCAGTGCTTCATTTGCAAATTTAAGACGACCTAACATATTTAAGCACCAAATTTAAGGAAAAAGAATCGGTTCACATTTGAGTATATATGGTATTTACTCCTTTCCAAGTATCATGCGGATTTTTCCCCTGAAAATCCTTTTTTGAAAGTGGGGTGCATCTCAAATTCAAAGTAATAAGGTGTATTTGTTTGTATTAATTTTATATCCCTCTTCTTGCATTAATCTTTACACTGCTGGGTACTAAGTGACAAGCCATAGCTGTGTACTGACACATTTTTGTGATTTTCCTGGAACTTGGAAATGAGTAGAAATTGAATTAATATGTACTAGTTCTTAGTGTATTACGAACATGGTTTGGAAGTGAGCGTACTTGTGGACACAGTTTCAGCTCTTCCTGTGAAATCCAAGGTCTGGAGATACAAATTACAGGCTATTGCCATTGCATTTTGCAGCATTTTCTGGTTTCTGCCAGTAGCTGACAAATCACAAGAGAGGGCTGACTTTAAGTTCGTTGGGAAAGTTAGTTTTGGAGAGATGTTTATGCAGTTGCACTTGTAATGTTACAAGCAGCATCTAGGATATGATACTGCAGGAGCATGTAACATTATGGGCTTGGCAGGGTAAGAAGTTTAACTTGTCGGTTAACACAACTAACTACTGTTTCAGACTGTGGTGTCAAATTACAAGGGCCGTGAAGATGACCGTCACCGAGATCCAGATGCTTTTGATGGTCAGATGTTATGGCTTCTTTGGCGACATATTCGGCGGTCTGAGCGTAGGAGGGTAAGGAATCTTCATGTTTCAGTGTCTAGTTACTTGAATTTGGTTTAAGGTAAAGGTAGTTACCCATGTGCTTAAATAAAATTAATTGAAATCCGTTATTTTTACGTGATAACCTGTTATCTATAAGCATTTTTGTCTCATTTTTCAAGCTGGTGCCTTATGATGGCTTCTACAAGCCAAATCATGTAGCACATAATTTAGCAATAAACTTTGTTAAATAACTACAGTTGGGATCGCTGGTCTCCTTCATTTACCTGAATGGTGCAGCAGTTGGGCTTAAGGTATCACGTTGTAAGGGACAAACATTTCAAGGGGACAGCATGGAATGGTGTGTAAATGATGTATCATCAAGAAAAAATTGTTTGCATGAACTTTCTGAGGACACTTTGCATAGACATTGTACTGCATATGAACTCTGTGTATGTGATAAAAGCTCCATGACAGTACCCATCCTGAGTTTGAAATTCAAGGTATGCTTTGTGCATTATCTTTGGATATCTTTCTCATTAGTGCCAACAGGTTTTGTAAAGGTAAAGGTAAAGCTGCCCTTGTGCATACCATGAGGGTATGTGGGGGAGTAGAGGTACACTCTGCCATTAGATGGAGTTAAGTGTTCAGCTTGACATGTTGGTCACATTAACGTCTGGGGAAAGTCCTCTCAGTATCCCACTGAATACAAGACTGTGTGGGCCCTGGTGTCAGGCTATATGTTTTGGAGAAGATAAATACCTTGTCCCTGCCAGCAATTAAACAACAGTTTTTTGTTCATCCAGCCTGTAGCCCAGTCACTACATTGACTACCAGGGTGCTGGTAAGTCCTTAGCCCACCTACTTCCCTATGTGTTTTGTTTGATGGTGAGAATATTTTGTTTGATGCTAGTCTTGTTATATATATAAATAGTACTAATATTCCTCCAATTATTATAAATAGGATACATGAAACTGAAAATCTTCTGTCACTATAGCTTGTTTCCTTCAGTAAGTTCATGTTGTATCTTTATTTAATGCATTGCAGGAGTCACAGAATCAAAATTCGCCAAGCTGGTCATTTGGTACTACTCCATTTAGTCATGTCTCTCATGGCAGCAGTGATGGTGGGCTAAGAACATCTGCATCAGCTCCTGATGAGGATACAGCTACCAGTGAGGGTTCCAGTTCAGACAGTGAGGACAGAGAACAGCGTGTGCGGTGCTCTCCATCATAAGGTATCTCCCAATGATGATACAGCTGTTAAGAGTTCTGGTTCAGAGAGTGATGAGAGAGACTGGCATGTGTGGTGCTCCCTATCATAAGGTATTTTCTGATAAGGATACAGCTACTAGTGAGAATTGCAGTTCAGATGATGAGGAGAGAGAACAGCATGTCAAGTACTCCCCCATCATAAGGTCTCTCTTGATTTATGTCTGCAGAGCAGCCAGTGCGAGTCATGCAGCACTTGATAAGAAAAATGCAGTTACCTATGTTTAGACAACCACTGTATAAGATTTCAGTGAATTCATTGTAAATTAAACTCTCTGCCAGTTCTGAACAATAGTTCAGGACATCTTCATTTAAAAATGTGTGGGCGGGGGAGTCATCTTTTAAATGTGTTTCAGAGAAAGTCTTTCTCCAGTAACACCTTTGAAATAGACTGTCGTAGACTGTCCATTCAAAGTATAATTTATGAAAGTATGGTGGTTCAATTGTGGTCTCTTCTGCAAGAAAAACAGCATTACTTATAACCAGTGTTGGAAAATGTGTAATGTGTTTCTCTTCCTAAAGAAATTGCTGTATTATTAAACAAAAGGCGGTATGACATTAAGAGTAGAACATAATTCTAGTGACTCAGATAAAACTAAGTTAAATTTAACATGTTGTAGTAACTTTTATTTTCATTAAATGCTGATAGGGAATGTTTATTCAGTTAATAACAAAGAAAACAGAAGCAGTGTGAAGAATTCTTTTTCCTGTTACTTAGATCAAATTGTTTGTTGTATACAGAATTATTTTTAAAGAAAATATCTGAAAGAGGTCTGACATACTTTGGCAGTTTTACAAGTAATGTTCATAAATAGACAAAGAATATGCTGTATTTCCAATATCAGGTGGTGTCTCCAGTACTGTAAGATTAATTTCATGATAAATTATCTGAGCAAACAACCCATTCAGGACAGGTGCTGCAGTGCACTCAGGCATTTGCCATCTGAGGCAAAGAAATATCAATTTTCTGCTCAGTAGTTCATATTGAAGAACAGTGTTACATATTTCCCATTTACAGTGAAACCTTTATTCACTATTTCTGATGGAACCGTGGGAGACAAATGATAAATTCAGGAAAATGACAGATGTAGAATAGCATTACATTTATCAGAAACCTCGGAAAACAATGAAAATGAAAATTTTACATGTCGCACTTAGGTGTGCAAAATAATAAACAAATAAAAAGAAAAAAGTTACTTCACTACCTGTGTGCACATCACTTTTTTCAGAAGAAATCTGTAATTAACTGGTAGCTGAAACCTTACATTTCAGATCAAACAGGCCAATTTTACATTTGGCACTGGTTGTGGGTTGCATTTGTCTACCTCTTCCTTTTCCCCACTGCTCCTGCCACTCGTAATCATTACACAATTCACTGATGCTGGAAATGCCACATGTGGCAAGCTGACTGTATAAAGATATACAGTATAAGAACTGAAGTTAACATCAGTGTCTGACTGAATGCAGTCTTTGTGGAAGGCATCGCCCTCTTCTAATTGGTCTTTGTGTTACGTTCTGGTTGACAGGTGTGCTGATTAAAACAATTCAAAACTGCCAACTGTGTGATCTGTTGCCACGCTGCCACTATGGAATGTAATGTTTACAGACCTCACAGCTTTTAGTACTAGGATGCCCACATGAGAAGGCTATATATAACCTGCTTGTGCAATTTGGTGAATAATGCACAACTTCTTAATTCCTCAGAAATGTTATCCTGCAGATAAGCAACAAAATTGTCCACACACAAAATGTTTCTATGTGTGATTTCAGGCTTACACTGCAATGTAGATGAGATCTGCGCTCTTCTGGAATATTACGCAGCACAGAGTGGTAATTCCTTACTGATGATGGGGGTAACCTATTGTTCCCTTCTTCAAGAGTCCTTTTCTTCTTGGATATCTTGACCTGTGAAGATGAGCCCAATGGGTTGTCCCAAAATGTCGGTAAGGGATTACCTCTTTATGCTGCATAATATCCCAGGAAAGTGCAGTTCTCAAAATGTTTCTACCATGCACAACCATGGAGGCATCCATTGCCCTTCGAAACTCCTGAAAATGCTTTCCAGATGTATAGTATTTCATGGGAAGCTGTTTTGTATGTTTTTAAACAATGATTCAGTTACTTCCAACCACCACCATAAGTAATTAATAATAACAGAAATTAGAGGCTCACAAATCAGGCACCAGGTTGCCCACGTGACTGAATTTTTTATGTTGGTGCCTAATGTTTGTGGGCCCTCAGTATGGAACTTTTCTGGCATCTAGAATTCCAAGCTGGCTGCATCAATCCAGGAATGTTGTGGGTCAGGATCAAGAATTCTGGATGACTAATGGGGTGAACCACACTTTGAGGAACGATGCATCCTATATAATTAAACATTGTTTATATGGGCGGTTTTTCAAGACCAGAAGAAATTAACAATACTTAAGGGAAAATAAAGCATACAGGAATAATGGTTAAAGGGTTCAATGTGTATTGTTTCTTAAATTATTAAAAAAATTAAATACGGTGTATATGTGAAATATGTACAAATATGTCATGCTTTACTGTTAGACTTTTACTCAAGATATACAAAAATAATGTACCAGTACAGTGCGCAGCATGCATGTTTGTCACTGGGCGCATAAATATATCACAAAATTTTAATGTGTATGGCACTTGGCCAGGCTGTTTACAACAGAAGTCATACTTGTATGGCACCCAGCCATGGACAGCACCTACAGTAACATGTAAATGCATGGCACTCATCCTGAAAGGGTTCAGAAATCATATTTTGTGATAAACATAGGAACTTAATGAGTTTGAGTAATGATATGTATTTATCAGTAAAAAGTTCTGTAAATCTGATACTATGAACATGTACATTGTAATATAATAAAATAAAGAATGCCTATTCAGGAAAACAAAATTTATGTTGGAATTTCACCACCATAGATTTAAGTAACCCCCTCCCCAAGGTTTCTTGTGGTGGTGGGGTTTGTGGGGTCAGATGCTCCCGAAAGTTATACCAGCAGTAGCACAGCTGCTGGCAGGGCCTCCAATGCCAGACGGGTCAACCTAACAACAACAGTTTTTAACTTGTGACATTTAATACTCATTGCTATTTTATCTTATTATTCAGCCATGAATTTTAACAAAACCTGTATGATTTTTAAACTGTGGAGTGATTTAAACATATTATAATTGTGTTTGTATTCTTATTCTCACCACCCTGAAGATGGCCTCACAAGTGGCCGAAACATGTTGGTGACCACTGTGCAATAAAATTACAACCATGAAATTAAGGTGCATTCGTTGGTTCTTTTAATATATTTTATGCATCCAATTAATGCATGGAATGTGGAACATATCAAACTAGCACTAAGGTAGTTTTTTGTTGCAAATTATCATTTTATTACTGCTCCAGTCTCATTGTCATAGGTCCAACTGAAGCTGTACTGCCAAGGGACTTGGTCACCCTTCTCCTATTCACAAAGTTCAAATACAATGATACAGTCTTATTTCATTCTAAGTTTATAAGTTCAACTGCAGCACAAAGGAGGCATATTTTTATCCAAAAACATGACCAAATTCTGTTTAAGTGACAACAGACAAGTTTTGTTCATAACATCAAATCTGACCACATATCCAACAGCTAATCAATGCCTATAGACTGAGCAAAACCTGCATAAATCTGCAGTGTTGTAACTCCAAGACAAAGTGTAAAGATGGCTCTCACAAGCAGTGCTACCCATGAACCGCTGATTGTGGCCTGAACAAAAATTTCCATTAACAGCATCTTGTAAGTACATAGGATAAGCATTGCTGTAACAATGGGAAATAGTGAGCGATTGAGATCATGGCGAGACCAGAGCCACACAAGGGTTGCTGTTGTGATATGCTGCACCTAGAAGCAAACAGACATTTATGTTTCTTTCCTGTCTGTACTAAATCCATTATTTGTTTTGCAACTCAAGTCCTGTGCATTGCTTTGTTGGCCTTTTTAACTTTTTAAAAGAATCATGATAAACAATGAAGACTACACAACAGTCCAAAGTTTTGATACAATCTATGAGGTGCAAGCCAAAATTTTCCATAATGAGGCAATGTAACAGTTTTAGGCTCACTTTGATTACAGGGCATTACTGTCCCCTTCAGAGTTCATACAACAGAACCAGTACCTTTCTCACTGCAAAACACATCCCTGTAATTCCTGTTTAATGATGCTGTCCAGCACAGCTTGTCATTCAGTTTGAATATCTATGATAATTCCTGAATGTTACCATAGCCATAAACCCAGCTTTCATCTCCTGTTATGACCTTAGGCAGGAAGCTTCTGTATTTTTGGCCTGCTGTTATAGGACCTTGCACACAGAAAAATCAGTTTTGTTGCTGGTCATCATTCAGCAAAGAGGGTATACATTTTGCAACAATCCATCTCATATTCAAATCTTCCACTAAAATGTGTTGGCATGTAGTACATAATAAGTTTAAATTTTAACAAACATTGTTAATAATATGCCATCTGTCCTCATGAATATTTCAACACATTTTCTTTATATTCTCATCAGATCAAGTTGACAACGTGTGATGTACCTCACAAGTTGGTTCCTCAAGGTTAAAAAGAAACTTGACACCAATTATGTTGCTGTTTCATTGAGCTACAACAACAATTAAAGAATGCACTTGATGCACACTTCGAAGTCAGCTGCACAGAAACAACTTCCTGTTCTAGCAACACACACCATGCTAATTCACAATAAAATAACTCAGTGGTAGACTGTGTTTGAAAGGTGATGGCACATGCGCAGAAACCAGATTTCATCTTTCGGCGAAACGGACGAGTCCATTTAAATCGGCTGGGGCGTCAGTTCAGTCGTCTACTGGCAGCCGAGGTGTGCACATCAGCGGTAGTAATGGTATTAATGCTGGATACACCATGTTCTGAGGTAGTGTAAAGAGTACTGGCTACCCACTCCATTCGCCAGTTTCCCCTTCACTTCCCCTCCTGTGCGTCACCATGTGCCATCACATTTCAACTGGACTCTACGTAGTAGCACATAACTGTATTATATCCAGCTAGGGCTCCACACGCCCAGTTAGGAAACTTCTGGCTTGCACCTTGTATTCTCTCGTCACATTAAACTTACCAGGCTGATGTTAGAATCAAAGCTTTTCTGGATATATATCCAGTCAAATTCAGCTCCGCGAGCACCGACCCACAGCAAAAGAAATCGAGATAATAGTATATCTGCTCCAGCCCAGCCCACTCCAGCTGTCAATACTTTTGCATGACCTTTGCCAGGAATTCCCATCAAAACCAAATATAAGCCTCCAAGATCAGCCAAATCAACAGTAGCTTTCAAGAATTCCTGAAACAACAATTATTCATCACACATATGCAACGTTACATGTGATATTACATAAATGTCATAGGAAAGTAATTTTTTTCAGAAGTGGTTAAGGAATCTATAAAGTGTTCTTGTAGCAGAGTCCCACATGAGAAGCTGGTAAAGAAAATTCCCATTTGGCTCCACAACAGGCTGAGATTTCTAGATCATTTGAGTGACTTAACACCTTCCTGAGGACTCTTAAAGTTATATAATTCAACTACGATAATAAGACTCAGACCAAAGGTTTTAGCATCATTCCTCTAAGATCAGCTGCATACTGTTATCTGATTACATGTCAGTGCACAAAAAGGTAATTCAATCTAAGCAGAGGAGTGAATATTAAATTCTACAGCTCTAATTTCATTCAAATGTAATTTACAGACACAAGCACCTTTGACATTACTTTGTCCCACCTATTTTTAACTCTGAAATTTATTAACAGGTTACTATCCTGTACATTACAACTAATATGTGATACTGGAGAATAAACAGCAATGGTATGGTTCTGGAATTTTAAAAGTTACTGAATTAGCTTTGTTTGCTTACATACATGTAAAATTACAATACCTATTGTGATGTCGTGTTTACGAAAATTCTACCACCATATATGGTGCAATGAATTACGAAATCAGTTTACAGAGAGTACAGAGAAGAATATTATTAGTAACTATCCAGTGCACTTTTGTTTCACTGCTGCCCTGTGTCACAAGCTTGCTATTTGTAATCTACCTTTAAACTGCAGCAAGAGTGGGCAAGATTCTAAGTTTTCTTAACAAACTTTGTTCTCAGTACATATGATAAGGGCACAGACATATAAACAAGCAGGACAGTGGTTAAAAATATAATTTCCATACAGACAAAATAATTAGACCCAACTTCACAATTTCAGAAATCAGAGAATTAAGATTTTAGCAAAACATTCCATTCTCCTTAATCCTGTAACATGGTATGAAATTAGTTTTATTCAAAGTTACCCAACCTAAGTAGCAAACCCATGATAAGTGGGTCTATGTTGCCATGAAATGGCACATTCTCAGGTTGTGAATGGAGGAATGGCCTCCAATATGGAGGGTAGCTGTGAATATATTGAATAAGCAGTCATGGACAGCCAACAAGGGATGGTACTCCAGCTTGGGGGTTGGGCGAGGTGCTAACAACTCCTCACCGTAAAAACTGACCTTGTTATGAAATGGACACATATGCCTTGGAGCTGGACTGATCCTTTGATACAACTTAAGCAATAGAAAAGGGACATGAGATTTGGTACATGGAATGTAAGGATCCTGTATAGGTCAGGTTCACTTACAACAGTGGTTGGGGAATTAGCAAGGTATAAATTAAATTTAGTGAGTGTACAGGAGGTTAGGTGGGATAAAGGGGGCATTGCATGAGCAGAGGATTATATTTTCTCTATTGAAAAGGAAATGAAAATCATCAATTGGGAACAGGAATTTTTGTACACCACAGAATAGTATGAGCAGTTAAAAGAGGAGAGTCTGTGAGTGATAGGATGTCATATATAGTTCTGAGACGTTGCTGGAGTTATATCATTGTTCTGAATATGCATGCACCAAATGAGGAGAAAAGTGATGATTCAAATACAGTTTTTATGAGCTTTACAGCAGGTTTCTGATCATTTTCCTAAGTAACATACTAAAATTCTGTTATGAAATTTTAATGCAAAATTGGGGAGAGAGGATATTTTCAAAGTGACAATTGGGAATGAGAGTCTACATCAGGATAGTAATGGTACTGGTGTTAGAATAGTAAACTTTGGCACATCAAAAATTCTAGTTGTTAAGAGCATGATGATCCTGCACCAAAACATTCATAAATACACCTGCACCTCTCCTGAAAGGAAGACTCACTACCAGATTTTCACATATTGATAGATAGGAGATGGCATTTGAGTATACTCGATGTACAATCTTTCAGGGGATCTGACTGTGATACTGAACACTATCTGGTGGTTGCAAAAGTTAGGGAAAGATTGGCAGTAAGTAAACAAGCAGAAGAGAAGTTTGATGTGGAAAAATTTAATCTCAGGAAGCTAAGTGTGCTGCAGGTTAGGAAACAGTATCAGATTAAGATCTCAAAACAGGTTTGCAGCTTTGGAGAACTTAAATGATTGCAATGACATAAATAGGGCTTGGGAAAACATTAAAGAGAATATCAAATCCCCAGCTAAAGACAGTCGAGGTCTGTATGAATTGAAGAAGCATAAATCATGGTTTAATGAAGAATATAGATGGCCTTTACATCAAAGGAAATGGGCTAAAATGCAGTGGTTACAGATCAAAGCAATGTAGATAATCTAAACAATGTCAGAAGTGAAGCTAAAAGACATTTCAGGAACAAGAAGAAGGAATATCTGAAAGCTAAAACTGATGAATTTGAAACTAAGAGTAAGATTAAAAATATCACAGACATGTACAGGGGAATCAATGACTTAAGAAGGGTTACCAGCCTAGAACTAATACAGTAAAGGAGGAGACGGGTCATTTTGTAACAGACTCCCATAATATTTTGGCTAAGTGGAGGAACCATTTCCCAGCTACTGAATGTACATGGGGTTAATGATGTTAGGCAGTCAGAAATACACACAGCAGAGCCACTGGTGCCAGAGCCAAGTGCCTTTGAGGTTGAGATGGCTATGGAAAAGCTAAAAAGACACAGATCACCAGATATGGATCCAGTCCTACCAGCAATGATTAAAGCAGGTTTAGGACAATTCTCTCTGAGATCCATAAACTTATTAATTCTTTTGGGAATATGGAGGAACTGCCTGAGAAGTGGAAGGAGTCGATCATTGTACCTGTTTATAAGAAAGGTGATATAACAGACTGTAGTAATTATAGAGGCATGTCACTTTTGTCAACTGCATACAAACTTTAATCTACTGCCAAGGTTAACTCCATATGCAGAGGAAATTACTGGGGAATGAAACCTATAGCAGAGTCCAGATAGGCAAACATATTTCTGACATGTTTCCCATTAAGAATGGTTTGAAACAACAATATGCTTGATCACTATTGCTTTTCAACTGCGCTTTAGGGTACGCCACCAGGATGGTTAAGGTAAACCAGGATGGCTTGAAATTACATGGTACACATCAGCTTCTAGTTTATGCTGATGATATTAATATATTGGGCATAAGCACACATACAATAAAGAAAATCACAATAGCTTTAGTAGCTGCTAATAAGGAGAATGGACTAGACGTAAATGCTGATAAAACTAAGTACAAGGCCATGTCTCAAGATCAGAATTAAGGAAGAAGTCACAATATAAAGACTGATAAGAAATTCTTGAAAAAGGTGGAACAGTTCAAATATTTGGCAACAACCCTAACAAATCAAAATTCCATTCAGGAAGAAATTAAGAGCAGACTGGAGTCAGGGAATGCTTGCTATCATTCGGTGCAGATTTGTCTTCCAGTTTACTATCCAAGAATATAAAGATTAAGATATACAGAACTACAATTTTGCATATTGTTTTGTATGAATGTGAAAGTTGGTCGCTCATACTGAGGGAGGAACGGAGGCTGAGAGTGTTTCAGAATAGGGTGCTGAGGATATTTGGGGTTAAGAGGGATGGGGTACCAGGGGAATGAAGAACACTATATAATGAGGAGCTGAATGATCTGTACTCCTTACCAAATATTATTTGGGTGATAAAATCTAGAATAATGAGATAAGTGGGGCATGTAGCACGTATTGGGGACAGGAGAAGTGCTATCAGGGTTAGGTTGGCAAAATTCAGGAAAAGACCACTTGGATCTTCAGGAAGTGGGATGGTAGGGCATGAGCTGGACTGATCTGGCTCAGAATAGGGACAGGTGGCCGTCCCTTGTAAATGTGGTCATGAACCTTAGGGTTTCATAAAATGCGGGGAATTTTGTGACTAGCTGAGAACCGGTTAGCTTCTCAAGGACTTTGCTCCATGGAGTAAGTAAGCAATTAGCAAACAGGATCTATTCCTACAACTACCTGGACAGACCCCACAAAAACTTGACCTTGCATGTTAGTCACCTGTTCTGATCTCCTATACCTCATTTTATAAAAGGGAAACTTGAATTTATTTCCTCAATTATCACACAGCACCTGTTTACAAGTGGGGCCATTGCCAATTTGAAACTGTGTTCTTCCCGTTATTTCATACCCCAACAAAATCCATGCCTTCTTGTCCACTGGCATCATTTGCGGGAAAGAATGTTGCAAGTATCAGCATTTTACACAGCTGTGTGAAGACATAAATTCCACCAGCTTGGACGCATTTCCAAAAAGCCCCATACTCTGACCTGAAAAATGAAAGTAAGGTTATGGTTGTCAGATAAAATACGGTATGGTTATAGTAATAAAATACATTAATTTGTAAGTCACATTGCTTTTCAGAAGTACTTACAGTCCAGAATATTTATATGTGAAATAATATGGTACATAAACTAACGCTAAACAGTTTCCAAAATGGTACAGAGTCATTGCCCTCCCGAATTAAGGGTCACCCTGTTCTCACGGATCAGAGAATGGTCACTTGTGTCCGGGCACAGATTATATATATAAATTCTGAGCATCTGTGTATCCTAATTCCGACGGGCAAAAATGCGAGACCCGGTGTCTCGATTCTCGAATGACGAACAGTACCTCGGTCTGGTAGTTCGACGAAGTTCCCGCTAGATGTTAGAAGACGCATGATTCAGGTAGCCGCCCAGACCACATTGTCACACATACGGCAAACCCTCGCCCAGGGAGTTTTTGCCCATTGTCGTTTTAACAATACGCGGCTGAAAATGACTAAATATTTAAATATTTCCGAAAACTGAAAAACTAAATATACGCGGATGAAAGTGGACTTATATGCGCTCAACCGCCACGGAAGCTGGTAGCTACCGAAAGGTAAAATTTTCCCTGCCCATGCTATAAAGAATAGCGGGGGAATAGACTTATAGCTTCACTCAGTCTTAACCTTGGCACTAGACGGAGGTGAGCAGTAGCTTTACATCCGGTAACGAACCGCGGTGTCCATTGCACGAGAGACTGGGTGAGCCCTAGAAACGGTCTGGACGTTTCAGGAGAACACAAAGTTACTTGCCCCTACCGGTCCGTCCATTCCATAGCGTAGTCGTTATACCGACCACAGATCATCTAGTATACCGACTACGCTATCCAGGCTCTATCCACTACCCCAGCACTGTACAAGTATGTATTTTAAGCAATTGGGGTGGTGGTA
>Ga0209629_10001045_pt1 | contig 16673 bp, 17 predicted proteins | sample TergutCu122P5_FD_187286 | JGI IMG/M metagenome (GOLD analysis project Ga0209629, IMG submission 187286) | Cubitermes ugandensis P5 segment gut microbial communities from Kakamega Forest, Kenya - Cu122 P5 (SPAdes) (version 2) | ecosystem: Host-associated > Arthropoda: Insects > Digestive system...
ACAAATTCAAAGGTGTTCCATGCATACATATGAAGTCATGAAGAAGCTAGTGGCTTTTTGCAACTTTGAATTTGTGTCACAAACCCTGCCAAATTTAGCAGCCAAGAAATCAACATTCTTGCTTCATTCTCAGAAAATCCATGATTTGCCCATCAGCCTCAGTACTGGCTATCATAACTGAGGTTACTCATGGTTTTCCTCAGTCCTTCCATGTTGGGTTAACACATTAAAATAAGCCACAACCACCTAACTTCCACAGTGTTACCAATTCACCATTAACAATTATCCTGTCATTTAACAAATTGTTGTTAAGAACTCACTGTGCTGAGATGATGCAATGTCATATCCCACAAGAAGTCATCAACCACACTGCCATGAAAACCACTGATGTTCAATAATCAAAGCAGCAATCAACCATACAAGACCAGAGCATTTACAGATAAGACAACTCACCCAAGACTGCTTGAGGTTTGCTGCTAGCACTGAGATAGTGGAGAGAAGGTTGCAATTTTGCATACACAGCAGCCTCAAGGCAGGAAGTGATGCGCACCATGAACTTCTGTGATATGTGCTGTAAGAACTGTTCCAATGTAGGGCCCCATTTCTCTGAGGCAGCTATCACCTGAAGAGGCACAACCACCTTTCTGCGCCGTAATAACATCTGCTTGCACTCAGCTATTATTACCTCCAGCTGAAATGACAGTATTAAAATACTCATTTCTTCTTTCAAAAAATCATTCACTAATTCTGTATTCCATTGGTCCTTCATTTCCTCTGTCCATATTACAGAGTTCAGATGAGCCATACAATCAACAGTTACCCAAACAAGTCATTTCATGCTGTATATGACCTTCTTCCAGGGCAGTTTCTATTGTGTACAGACCATCTGAGGGTAATCCAAGGCTTACAATTCCCAGATCTCATCCACCCAATCATACTGGTTATGAACTTCTACTCACTTTTCATATGGGTTTTTAATATGTTATCTTGGATGCCAGGTCATGTGTATACCAAGGGCAATGAGGCAGCTGATGGTGCTGCCAGGGATGACACTCTCAAAGGTGCCTACTTATATTTTGTTAAAATGGGGTATAAAACTACCCTACATCAGTACGCACATTTCAGCCAAGTGGCAAAGGGACTGGGGTCATACCTCGGGGACCAAATTATGGGAGAGGAATCCAAGATGCACCCATGGTGATCCTAGTGTACGGTACTGCATCAGTCTTAAACAGTCTGTGGTAACTTTATGAGTCAGCAACACTTGTTTAACATACAACCACCTTGTATGTGAAAACTAACTTCCCATGTGTATATCTTGTTAGATATACCTTAGAACACAGCACACTTCAGTTGAATGTCCCTGTTATATATAGTCAGAGATGAAGGACTCCACCTGCCACACAAATGGAATACTGTATGAAGATAATGGTATTTTATGTTCAGCGTTAACGTTTTTAGTTGCCACTGACACTTTCCATCTTGTACTCATATAACCATTATCTACTCTTTGTTCTATTCAATGGAACCTGCTTCCATAAAACCATGAGAGCAATATATCACACACAGCAAAAACAAAGTGGGGAGGGAGGGTTCTGAGACACGTCCGTAAAACATTAATTGCTGAAGCATGACAGAACCTTTCTAATGGGTACCTGCTGCTTCTGACAAAATTTTCCATTCTCTGCTTCCATGCTTCAAAACATTCTTGAAAGTCCTATTTGAGAGAACTGTTTAGGTGGTTAGTTCTGTGCCAATTTGTGTGCTCAATGCTATGAAAATGAGTTCCTTTGAAGCAACTTTTTAGTTTCGGAAACAGAGGAAACTCACATGAAGAGATCTCACAAACTGGATGGGTGTTCCATTGCTGTCATTTCCTTTAAGGACAAAAACTGTGTCACTGATAACAATAAATGAGAGGGAAAAATGCTGCAATTTAGAACCCACCGGTGAGACCATACCTCCAGTGTTTTAGCATATACGTTTTCTTCTAAATACTCCAAAGTATATTTGTAGAAGTCCTGGTTGACCACTGGCAGCACTGCAATATATCAATGGTTAGCAATACCCCCCAACATGAAAAAATGCTATCCACATTGTTTTACTTTAGAGTATGACATTCTTGCATTCTTCATGCACGGAGACCACCTTTTCCACGGCAGACTTTGTTTTTTCACTTTTGGTGTCATAATGGAATACCCAAGACTTGTTACCAGTTACAACGTTGTTCAGAAAGTCGAGTTATTTTTCAGTTCATTCTAGGTCTATGCAGATTTTGACTTGTTTTACTTTCTGCTTACACATCAGAACATCTGGCACTGCTTCATGCACAAGTTTCTTGTGATCAAATCTTTGATCAGAATCTTGCTGACTTATTTTGTTTAGCATCTCAGCCACCAGTGAATTGCTAAACAGTTATCACTGCACACAAACTTCTTAAAATTTTCAATGTTTTCATTGGTTTTTGGTTGACTGAATATGAGATCATTGTGCATGTCATTTTGACTGCCCAGAAAACTTCAATGCCATTAACATGAGAGCACAACACACTGTTTTTTCACCATCAACATATGTCAACATGCCATACATTTTTGTTGCAAATTGTTGGATTTGGTTAAAAACATAATGTCAATGCAATGCTGAAAATTTACTTTTCCACCAAGGAGAATAAACATGTCTTACACAAATGACTGTAACACATACAATATTTACCCCTTTTGCACATGTAAGCACTTCTTAGTAATGGGGGAAATACACAATCTTTCACTGTGGATGGGAAGTAATGCACGTCAAATATTCAGTCTCATTTCATTTGTGCCAGATCTCACACGTGGACTAACTGGTAACAGGCATGAACAATCTCAGCACCTGATGCACCTACAGACCCCCAACCCATACAGTCACCTTCATGGTTTCAGATTCATTGATTGGGCTAGATATTCAAATTTGACAGATATGTCTAGTTACAATCCCTGACTGTTGGAACGCTGATTCATGAAAAAATACAACTCTGCTCAGTCTTCTTATTCACAGATGTGCACATGAAACCAGCTGTATTATAACATGAACAGAAGCTCCAAAGAAAATGTTAAAATGTCTCAACCTGAAAATGACACCAATTTTACACCAAATAGGAAACATCACATTTAACCCACAGTCAAAAGCATTAGAAAAGTTTGATGTACACCACACAGCAAAGGCTGATGGCCTGTTACACTGACATACCTCAGAGAGGAATTTCTGGGTCAGAATATCCATTTCATCCAGGACCAGATATGCAAGGCGATCAACATTTGTGATAAGATGACTACAGCACATAATACGCTTGAAGCAAGGTGGTGTTGAAATCAAAATATCACAACCATTTGCAAGTGAATCCTGTAAACACAGTAAGGATAATGCAGAGGTAATGCAGGGTCTGTTGTCCACTCACTGATCACTCACTTTTATCCACCATCATAAAGAAACAGGTAATTTAAATTTGACACTGTACAGATAAAACTCTACCTTGAATCCCACTTCCAGGAATATGCCTATTCTGTTGGCATTCTTCACTTTACAGATAGGCTGTTAGTGATCATACTATATCTCAGTGGAGGCACACACTGCTCCCGAACCATTTATAAATCCGAGGACCTGCCTATTATAGCAAGCCCCAGCGTGGGTCAAACACAAGTGCTGTGGTGGATCACAAAATCACACTTAGGCCGTAATTACAAAATGGTACATGAAAGTGGTTTCCTTATGTTCAGTGCAAAGAGTGACTTACACAAGATGTACAACTAATGGCAACAGTCACTGCCAAGTGGATGTAGTTGATATGTCCACTCTGACTGACAGTGTGTTCTGTGATGTTCATCTTATTAAATATGTACTTCTGTATAATGTGCAGAACAAGGTGTATATCACCTGAACAATATATTTCTTGCTTCTCATAAACAATAAAACTTTGACCTAAGATACAACATACACACTCCAATACCACAGCAGATGTGTAGAGTTTCACATTCAAAAAAATGGAATGTCCCCACAAGTTCCATTTGCAATGATGAAAGGTTGCAAGGGATGGAGGGATGGAGATACATTTACAGTAGAGTAGACTTGCTTCAAGAGGATGAAGTCATAATAAACTATGGGTATGCTCTCTGCTCAAGTGACACCACTGCACTCATCTACCATGGAATAGGAACATGACAGTTTGGCAGCAGACTATGGACAGACCTACATTTATTTACTTACTTATTTTGTTTTTTTTTTTACTTCTTATATTTCAGTTAATGAAGATACTAATAACTGATATGATACAGCACTGATGATAAATGAATGAAGTGGAGAACTGATGGAATAATAGTGACAGGAAAATTATGTAATTAAAATAAAACCTGTCTGCGTGACAGTTTGTCCATCACAAATACCGCATATGATACCTCTGGGACCAAAACTGGGCCTCTACAGTAAGAAGCCACTAAGTGTCCGAGCTATAGCACGGCCCTGATAGGAAAAGGAGAAGCAAGGCTGTGGAGGATGCAGAGGAGAAGAAGGGAGGAAGAGGAAGAAAACAAGAGAAGGAGAAGGAGGAGGATAGCAAGGAGGATGAAAATAAGAAAGAGGAGCAAATGCTGTCATGATGAACACAAAGAGAGGTGCCAGGCTTACAGGTGTGGAAGATAAGATGACTATGGGGTGATGTAGCAAGCTTTCAGCATGCAAAAGTGATCCACACAGATGCCAGATGTGGTAAAAGGTTGTATCCTCCAAAAGATGTAACCTACCTGCTCAGGCTTGCCACTGGCATGCAGTGATGATTAAGTTCTATAGATCCACACCACCCGATGGCACTTCTGTGCAGACCATTAAATAAAAATGCAGACAGTATGGTGTGTGACACACACCTCCTCTACACTCCTATCAAAACCTTTCACATCAGCATCTCTTTCATTTTGACTGTCTTCTTCCAAGCATATGCTCAAATTGCAAGTGTAGCCAATCATAATGGACAACTTGTATATGATACCAAAGGAATGTCTGTGACAAAACTATTGCTAAAAAATAACTCTGCTGCTTACAAGCACAACAGCTTCATCTGTGACTAAATGTTATGACAGTTAGTAAAATTTAGCACAGATACTAAGGAGTTTATCAATGAAAAACTACATTTTCCAAAGTTTGTGACAGTTCTAATCGGCCTATCAAACTGTATTTAAAAAAAACAGGTCATATTCTGTCATGTTACTGTAAAGTTGTGTATTTCAGTGTCTCCACAAATGTCACATGTCATTTATATTACTATACCTATAAAAGCGTACTTCTTCTGTACAGACACATCAGGAAGATATGAGAATCTACCGTCCCTGTCAACTGTGTCTAACCACAACTTTTTTGTGAATTTCCTATCACATTACTGTTCTCACTCTCTGATAGAGAGTATTCATTAAGCTTACTTTCAATGCTCATCAGTGTCACTCTCCAAAATCAGCTCCTATATACTATCCTTAATTCCTCAAAATCCTTTTCAATACAAAGTGCAGAACATTGTATTGTATTCTGTTGGAAGTAATAAAATATATATGTGGAAGTGTCTGAACATTTATTGCGAGAAAGACAAGAAATGTTTTAAGGAATGAGAACTGTTATACACTTGTTAATTACCACATACATACTAAAATGAGGTGAAACTTTTAGTTCCTGTAATTTTATCACCTAATTAATACCAGAGTGACAATGATTACATAACAAAAATTCAAATCACATTCACAAAAATCATTGTTAGGATTCCAAATACTTTATTACATAGAACATTCGCCTCTGCATTGCCTGGCTTGGCTATCAGCTCAAGGATGGACCTGTGCAGTGCAAGAACACATCACATAAAACAGTATACTACATGGAGCGATCAGAAGACCACATGTTTCTCTCATTATGTTCTATGTACCTGTTCAAATTCAGATACAGGTACAAGTACGTGAAGAATATCCTATTTGTGTACAGTCACAAAACACAACTAAACATATAACCCAAAGAACATTCTAAGAGAAGACATCATGTTGTGTTTTTAATACTCAAAATAAAATGGTTTTATTCTGTCAAAACACAATAACATACAATCATCAGCATCCTAGTAAGGCTACATGTTTCAGTCTTTTCTAGACCATCTTCAGGCCAACATTTTCCAGTAGAAGGTACAATCGGTGTGCACTATACACTATGGGATCCCATACTGTTACCAGGATATGTGTAAAAACAATTATAAAAGTTTTTTAAGCTAAAATACTGTTGAACAGGATGCAGTGCATCTAAAACATTATGCTGCTGTTTACTATTAGTTATGAAGGTACTTTCATTATAAAAATGTGTCAATTATATGGTATATTAATAAACAGGTAACGGGCAGTTCTAAAGTTTTAAGTACTTAATTCCAGTGCGAAAGAGTTAAGTTTCCAATTAACCAGAACTTACCCTCAATTCTCGTTCTCGGCCTCCACCATAGGCTATCTCAACTCTTATGTGACTTTGATTTGAGAATTTCAGTAGCATGCAACACTTCTCATATACAAACTGGGCACTCCTGCTGCCTGAACAGAGTACAAGCACAAGTGGTCCATTTCCTGGTCGCAGCTGAATATAAAAGTCAGATTCCAAAATCATCAGTATAACAAAGACAACACTTTAATCAATGAAACCACAACATACCACCAACTACACTTCAATTTATATCATTTAATTGGGTCATCTAAGTACAACATTTCCAAAATTAAGAATAATATATCCAAATTGATTTGTGAGGTAAGTTTATATGGAGCCAAATAAAATGGACTGATGTGAAGTGAGGATTTCAAAAGAAATGGTCATAGCACATGTCAAAGGTTAAGTCAGCTAAGCCTAGTGCAACATAGTCAAAAGAAATTTGACAACTGAGGGTGCTATGGCAGCCTACAACAGAATCTTGGCCAGGAAATCAGTTATGATAAACAGTCTTCAAGATAGTTCAATACCACTAACCATCACATCCTTCCAAACTGAAAATTAATTACTGTAATATATATTATTCAACATTCTGCACAGAGGCTCTAACTGGTGCTGAGCCTTAATAAACAGCAATTGCCACATGGGTGGTCATGCATGGAAATGCAAAACAGTGGTATGAATCGTGGCCTATTTATTGATTAAAACTGGCATTATACAAATATGTGCTAAGAGCAGAAACTTCTGAAACACTGAATGAAGAATATTTTGGATCCCTTACTTTTTTTGGAGGGGAGGGCTAATTTTTTGAAGGAAAAGTTTCACTTAAATCCAGCAGCACACACTGCAAATGCAGCGAGCAAAAGCTCTAAAGACTATGCTTCCTGCATAAATGACTGAGATGAAATATGGCTGTCCCGTTACCCATATGAATATATATGTTGTTCTGTCTCTCAGAAAACCTGAATCAGAATCCGTTTATGATGAAATGAAAATAACTGACAAGTGCAAATTCTCTAAGGCCTGACTGCAAAATTTAGGTACTGCCTGATAATCTGGAATACTTGCTAATCCAGCACCTGTCCAGCCCTGTAAGTGCTGGATTAAAGAAATTCTACTGTAATGGGACAACAAGGATAACATACTCAGTAAGCACCTACTTTAAACTTTGCGAATAATTTTACTTTACTTCAAATTTCCAACCAAATATCATAATTCCCCCCCTCCCTGATCTCTTCACATGGCAATGTAATTCATCTCTAGAAAGGTTAATTAAATCTGAGTTCCATGTCAGCAGATGGGTATTTAAATCAAAAACACATGGGTCAAGAAATATGTTTGAAAGTTGTATGACATATGTTCCAGTGCCATCAGAAGTACAGTATTTGAGGAACAGCACATAAAACTTGGATGAACTCTACTCAACATCTGTGCTAGAGCACATTTTATTCTTAAATGACTGCCCACACAGTGGCCAATTTTTATTGATCCACAGCACCAGTAAGAAATACTTGGAGTGATCTGCTGTATAACTGCTACAGTTAAGGGAACATCATTTAAGAAATAAATACGGCTAATATCATGAAAGGAACTGAATAATTTGTCATTATAACTGCATGTCCTTCTAACCAACAGGTATGGTAACAGTAAAAAGAAAAAAAATATTTCAAGACAATATGCATGCCTGTAGACACATTATTTACAACCATATATCATATTGATTTACTTTGAACTTAAATTACAACTAAAATTGATGAAGAACATAAAATATGTTATTGTAATTTTAAATTTGTATACAGATTTACAGTGAGAGAATTCATTCAACCAATTACTTGTTCTTACTAAGTTGATCCTCTTCTACCAGTAGGTGAAGAAGGTAATTAACTGGTACCACAAAATACTTGTTGCTAAGATGAGGTGTTGCACTAACCAATGTCAGTATAACTGAGTTTGAATGTATATAAATCAAGTTCTTTTTTAAAATGTAAGCTGAGGTTTCAGCAGCCATTTTACTTTGGCTCAAATAGCTCACTTACTTCAGAGTAAAGATCTTGTCCCAACATGAAGCTCACAAGTGGTATAATGTAACCCAGCGTCTTTCCAGAATGTGGAGGACTAATCATAACTGTGGAACAACCACGCAAAATCACTGGCCATGCATAAGCCTGAATGCGCATTGGGGACCTAAATTCCAATTTTGCAACAGCCTGGAAGAACACATATTTATATATGAAATTTACATTATATTACAACCAGTATGAAGAAAAAGGAACAATCTGTGTGACATGCATTACATGAAATTGTGCAGGATTAGGTTAGTATTAGTTTATATTGGAGACAGGTAAACCTGCTTATACAATAGTCACAAGGGTCCTGAACATTCTTCACTTCCTGAGAGATTTCCTTCTAACAAGTCTAATTTATTCTAGATTAAACTGCTATATGCATGTACAGCATGGATAAAAATACACAAGTTTAAACATAAATTATTTACTCACTCCTAAGCATACAGCAATTAATCAAACAACACAGCTTTCCCTATCTCTCAAAGATATGGTTGCCCCTTTCTTTAGCCACTCCCCTCGCCACATTTTTCCCTTCGTGCACTGATCTGAGTAATAATGTTGAGGAAAAAAGTACTCACTATTCAGTAGAAAGCAAAAGGTATTTTGTGATCTGCTAAGTTCAGACCATCAGCTTCAAGTTTATTGTGAGGTCAGGCATGCTTACACAGTGAACCCACTTTACAATAAATCCATCCAAAAAGGAACAACAATTTCACAGTGACTGGATGACATGCATGTTTTGAGCTTAATATTCTTCAAATTCATCAATGTGTGATGCGTTTTACAAGAAACTGCATATCAGAATTTATAAGCTACAGTGAGTAAAATACATCGCTCCAGATGACAGACAACAATGGTACAAATTCATATTGCTAATGTGTGAGGGATTGGAAGCAGGCCATTACTGCTGAAACATAACTGCATTCATAATGTAACAGTTTTAACAGTAAATCAACACAACTATCAAATCTGGACCTCAAAAGTGGCAAATGAATGTATGGACCATGATACAAGAGTTCATTTCTTAGCTGTTATCAAAACAGATTAAGTTTATATTTCAGAAAAGTAAAGCCTGTAAAAGCATGTTCATTTATTATAAACAAGAAAAGACTTTGATAACTTCTTGAATGTGTGGAAGACCACTGTTAACTGCTGAATAAAGCTCCTAAAATGGACACACAATGTCCCATTGTATTATTATCCCCAATTCAATAAGACTTGCACAAAAAAAAAGTACTTGGCACAAATTGTGTGTTTCACTCTCATCTAAAACTTTCATTGCAAATATTTTTCAACCCACTAAACACTCAGCAACTTTTACTCAAGATGCATAAAAAACACACGTAAGTTTTCATAAAAAGTGGTTGCTAAAACTGTCTTGTCTAAGTGAAAATTTACATGGCTCAACAAACACTGGTATACTCCCCAACACTAAATCATGAAAACATGTTCAGCAGGTCTCAAGTTGTTGCATGCATACAGAAAGATGGACAGATAACATAGTACTTTTAATGGGTGCTCTGCAGAGATACAAACATCCAAATCATAACATTCTACTGTAAACATGTTGCGTGATATGAGAATACGAATAGTACACTACAGGGCAAAAATTGGACAGAAACCACATCAACCCCATTGTCTTTTCTCTGTATAAAATTAATAATAAACATTAATTTCTTTCTGCTAAGCTATCTACAATTACTCAGCGCAAATTCACAACAGAAAGTGTAACACAATATTTTTAAAAAACAGCAGGATAATCTGCAAAAATGAAAACTATGGGAATATTTTGTCTCATAATTGGACATGCTTCCTCTCAGCCCATCTACAGACTAAAATCCACCACTCTCCTCTGTTATGTTCCATCCAGATAGAAAACAATGTAATGAGCAAGGATCATCCCCTTAAACAGAAACACTTTTACCTGCAACAGGAACAAAACAACCACTAAACTATATATTTGGATTGAACATCGCCAACTTACTGAGCACTAAAATACTAACACTTCAATATGAACTGTATCACTTGAAACTGGAATAAGCAGCAGCTAGTAGTAAAGTCAACTACTATTCCAGTGATGTGTTTTTTGATCTAACACATGTCACCTTAGGTTTCCATTTGAATAAGTCAATACTGCAAAAGTTTGTCAAAATCTGTAATCTGAAAGTATTGCTAAATAGATCATGAACCTCCCCAACAAATGATTCTATGTTACACAAAAAAATATCTAAAAACTATATACTGCACATGGCATTTTCATTACAAAACCATCTATAAAGCCAATCTGATCTCACAGTGACACAGCAAAGACACACTCATAATTGTGAACTAATAATACTACCTGATGGATTTCTTCAGGAAAATTTGCTTCAAGCAATGATTGAATAGGCCTTAAACCCATGTCACCACATTCAAGAACCCGAGATTTCTGACACTGCTCAGAAACCACACACTTTGTAGAGTACTCTTTGGTTGGTAACACTGCATCTTCTACACTACAAAAATAAAAACACAAAAGTGCATGGAAATGACTAGGCATTATAAATGTTATGAAATATCCAGCCCACAATGAAAAAATCTGTATACTGTAGTTCTTCAGTAACAAAGAACATGGCCTACTGAATGTTGTGGTAAAGTTGTTAGCAATTGTGCTTTACATTCAGATGGTCCAAAGCTCAATTCTCAGCCCCAATAATGATTCTCCTATGTTCTTTGTGATTTTCCTCAGTCCCTTCTTCGAAATGATATCATAGTAACTTCAAAACCTGTGATAACTGGATCCCTTTCACCATGGCACGGCACACCCTCAGGTTGCAGATGGAGGAATGGCATCCAATATGAAGGATAGCTGTGAATATACTGAATAAACAGTCGCAGACGAGCGACAAGGGGTGATTCTCCAGCTTGGGGATTGGTCAAGGTGCTAACAACTCCTTACCATAAAAACGTATCTTGTTATGAAATGTTCATACAGAAAGCCTCAGTCCTAAACTGATACTTTGGTACAAACTAAGCAATGGAAAAGGGGCATGAGATTTGGTACTTGGAATGTTAGGAGCCTGTAGAGGGGAGGTTCACTAACAGCAGCAGCCAGGGAATTAGCAAGATATGAATTAGAATTAGTGGGTGTACAAGAGGTTAGGTGGGACAAAGGGGGCAGAGTAAGTGAAGGGGATAATTTTTTCTATGGAAAGGAAACAAAAATCATCAGTTTGGAACAGGATTTTTTTGTACACCACAGAATAGTGTCAGCAGTTCAAACAGCAGAGTTTGTTAGTGATAGGATGTCATATATAGTTCTCAGAGATTGCTGGTGTACTATTATTGTTCCAAATATGCATGCACCATGTGAGGAGAAAAGTGATGATTCAAAAGACAGTTTTTATGTAGAATTAGAGCAGGTGTTTGATCACTGTCCTAAGTACCATATGGAAATTCTGTTAGGAGATTTTAATGCAAAAGTGGGGATAAAGAATATCTTCAAACTGACAACTTGAAATGACAGTCTACATCAGGATAGTAATAATGATAATGATGTTAGAACAGTAAACTTTACCACATCAAAAAATCTAGTTCATAAAAGCATGATGTTCCCACACTGAAACATTTATAAGTGCACCTGGAACTCTCCTGATGGGCAGACTCACAACCAGACTGATCACATATTGATAGAAAGGAGATGGCATTCGAGTATGTTTGATGTACAACCTTTCAGGGGAGCTGACTGTGATACACCTCACTATCTGGTGGTTGCAAAAGTTAGGGGAAGATTGGCAGTAAGTCAACAAGCAGCACAGAAGTTTGATTTAATCTCAGGAAGCTAAATGAGCTGAAGGTTATGAAAGAGTATCAGATCTAGATCTCAAAGAGGTTGGCAGGTTTGGAGAACTTAAAAGCAAGGACATAAATAGGGCTTGGGAGGACATTAAAGAGAATATTAAAACCTCAGCTAAAGACAGTCTAGGTCTGTACGAATTGAAGCAGCATAAACTATGGTTTGATGTGGAATGATTAGGTTTTTAAAATATCAAAAGAAGTTGGCTAAAATGCAGTAGTTACATGATCCAAACAAAAGCAATATAGATAATCTAAACAGTGTAAGACATGAAGCTAGCAGACATTTCAGGAACAAAAAGAATGATATCTGAAAGTTAAAACTGATGATCTTGAAACTAACAGTAATATAAAAAATATCAGAGACTTGGACAGGGGCATTAATAATTTTAAGAAGGGTTACCAGCCTAGAACTAATATAGTAAAGGATGAGATGGGTTATTTGGTTACAGAATCCTACTGTATTGTGGGTAGGAGGAGGAATCATCTCTCTCAGCTGTTTCATGTACATGGGTTTAGTAATGTTACGCAGACACAAATACATACAGGAGAGGGGGGCTAATTGGCACACTTTGCTTTCTGATTTCTCAAATTTTCTCTGTACTAGATAATTTGAATATAAGGGCACAGTTGGTTAGCAACACTCTTGGGCTACAATCTGAGTTATATAATTTGCATGCTATCTATAAGTAAGTAGAAAGGGAGGTTTTTTCCCCAAACCTCTGCACGTGTGCCAACCTGCCACTCACATGGGGCAAGCTGGCATAAGGTAAAAATACACAGAAAATCAAGGTGCAAATATTTCAAAGTATAATATTGACAATGTTCAATTTACTGTTTTAAGGTACAACTGTGTCAAATACAAATTTTAAACAGCTACAGAAATTATGATTGTAATAACAAATTTGAAAAACGAAAAACTGGCTCAAAATGGAACACATTAACTTAAACTGAAACAGGAAATTAGAAGCAAAGCTAACACAATGCATCAGCAGCATTCAACCAACACCATTTTTAAACAAAGTATTCCAATCCATCGGACTGGAAATTTACGCAAATAAAGATGGGACTGCCATCAGTGCATTGTTCGTGTGTCCTCAACTTGCACTCTATGCAATGAATCCACATTTCTCCGGACGCACTTCTAGAATGTGTGTCCAGACAGTACAGGCATAAACTATCCTTGGAGCCTTCTTCTTTTGTGTCTCATGCATTCTTTGATTTCTTGATGATTTTTGGTGTTCCTTTTGTGGAGCTCTCACTAGAAATGTCACACATGCTTCCTTTTCCTCTTTTCTTGGGTCCAGTTTTCTCATTTGTTCCAAGTCGTGCACTGTAGTCTTTTTCAAAGAATTTTTGATGGGGGTATCAGTCAAAATGGCAGTCCTTCTCTTCTTCTTGTTAGCATTCTGACTCTTTCTGGGTCTGCGTTTAGGAAGAGATCGAATGTCCTCTGGGGAAGAAAGATGTGTTTCTTCCTTTGAAGCAGATGTTGATGGTCCTGTAGAATCAACTGACATCTCTGGGGTTCACTGTTACTGTTGGAAGCCACAAGAAGGGTAGATCTATCTGTAACGTAAGCCCCTTTAAATTCATCATGAAAATATCCATGTAGAAGAGGTATATTCTCGAAACCTGGAAACCTGCATTGATGTTCCCAGGAGAAGGCGTGAGATGCAATGACAAGTTGAAAATACCAGGAATTTCATAAATTGTCATTTTATGGCTTGGATGGTTAGTTACCCAGGCACCACATGCATGGTTCATGTGAAAAATCAACCAATAAGTTACCAACCAAAAGCGGGATAATTTGACACATTGAGCCAACTAGCCCCATGAAGCGTGTGCTGACTTGCCCCTTGCCATCTTTTTATGTTTTAGACTGCATCATCCTCAAACACAACAGAAGTCTACAATTCTCACTAGCTCAAAAATTACACAAAAGGAGGAATCCTTCATGTGTGGCACAATGTCACCTGTAGCTACAACCACATTTTAAACACAAAACATTTTATACACTGATGGAAAACTGCATCCTGCATTGTAGAAAATTAAACACCAGACTGCACTTTGGTCATAGGTCACAGAACAATGACACTTGCTGATCGCTCTCAGGAGAAGCTACTGAAGAATACAAATAGTCAGGTGTTACTATCCTGCATAGTAATCGGGAGTTATGGCCCTTGTGCTAACTTAACCCTGTAGCCAACTAGCCCCCTCTCCCCTACAGCAGGACCACTAGTGCCTGAACCAGCAGCCTTTGAGGTCTAGATGTCTATTGAAAAGCTAAAAGGACACAAATCACCAGGTATTGATCAAATCCCAGCAGAACTGATTAAGGTATGGGGTAGTACAATTCACTTGGAGATTCTATTTGGAATAGGGAAGAATTGCCTGAGGTGTGGAAGGAGTCGATCATAATATCTTATCTATAAGAAGGGTAATAAAACAGACTGCAATAATTATAGGGGCATACCACTTTTGCCAACTACATACAAAATTTTATCCAACATCCTGCTGTCAAAGTTAACTCCATATGCAGAGAAAATTAGTGGGGAACATCAACGTGGATATCGAAGCAACAGGTCAACTACTGATTTTATATTCTGCATTCAAATACTTGAGAAAAAATGGGAATACAATGAAGCAGTGCATCAGCTCTTTATATATTTCAAGAAAGTTTATGATTCAGTTAGGAGGGAGGTCTTGTATAATGTTCTCATTAAGTTTGGTATCCCCATTAAACTGGTAAATTTCATAAAAATGTGTCTGAATGAAACCTATAGCAGAGTCCAGGTAGGCAAGAATTTGTCTGACACGTTTCCTAATAGGAATGGTCTAAAACAAGATGCTTTATCGCCACTTCTTTTCAACTTTGTTTTAGATTATGCCACTAGGGGGTTCAGGTAAACCAGGAGGGCTTGAAATTAAATTTTACAGAATTTCTTGTGCTCTCCATATTTGAAATTAAATGGTTTATGCTAATGTTAATATATTCAGTGGAAGCACACATATAATAAAGAAAAATGCAGAAGCTTTAGCAGTTGCTAGTAAGAAGACTGGACTAGAAGTAAATGCTGATAAGACAAAGTACACTGTCATGTCCTGAGATCAGGTGCAAGAGGAAGTCACAGTATAGACTGATAATAGTTCCTTTCAAAGGTTCGAAGAGTTCAAATATTTGGGAACAACCTTAACAAATAAAAATTCTATTCAGGAAGAAATTAAAAGCAGCTAGAAGTCAGGGAATGCTTGCTATCATTCGGTGCAGAATCTTTTGTCTTCTGGTTTGCTATCCAAGAATGTGAAAATTCAAATATACAGTTATAATTTTGCCTATTTTTTTGTATGGGTGAGAAACTTGGTTGCTCACAATGAGGGAGGAATGAAGGCTCAGTGTGTTTGAGAATAGGGTGCTGAGGAGAGGTCACAAGGCAGGGGAAAAAACTACATAATGAGTAGCTTATTGATCTATACACCTCACCCAATATTGTTCGGGTTATTAAATCATGAAGAATGAGCTGGGCCGGGCATGTATGGACAAGAGGAGAGGCATATACAGGGTTTTGGTGGGGAAACATGATGGAAAGAGACCACTTGGAAGACCCAGGCATATGGGCGAATAAAATTAAGATGGATTTTCAGGAAGTGGGATGTGGGGGCATGGACTGGATCAATCTGGCTCAGAACTGGGACAGGTGGAGGACACGTGTGAATGCAGTAATAAGCCTTCAGGTTCCATAAAATGTGGGGAATTTGACTAGCTGAGAACCGGCTGGCTTCTCAAGAAGGACTCTGCTCTATGGATTGAGTAAGTAAGTAAGTAAGTAACTTAAAAAAAAACCCACACTACTTCATGCCATGTTTTTGTATTACTTAAAATGTATTTTTGTACATACAACAATTCCAGACTTCTGTAGCCTCTCACAGCATTGCAGTATTAGAAATGTATAAAGCAACAACCAGAAAGTCAAAACATGATATGAAAACAGATTCTGATGGAAAGGAGATTGGAAAACCAATCCCATCTCATGATTGGTATGTCTGTCTCCACAGGAACTGTGCATAAAAATACAAAATTTGCCATTTATTTCATCCTCGAGCATGACAGTTGTCATGAATATGTAAGCTGTTTATTCAATAAAGCTGCCATGTTTAGGTACACAAAAAATAGGACACCTGTAATTCAGAGATGGCACAATGATGCTGTATTACACATGCTGACAACCACTTCAGGATGAGTGAGACATGTGGGCATATGTGGCTTCCCATATATTACTATGCAAACACAACCATCAAAAAGTGTGGGTG
>Ga0209629_10001047_pt1 | contig 16667 bp, 6 predicted proteins | sample TergutCu122P5_FD_187286 | JGI IMG/M metagenome (GOLD analysis project Ga0209629, IMG submission 187286) | Cubitermes ugandensis P5 segment gut microbial communities from Kakamega Forest, Kenya - Cu122 P5 (SPAdes) (version 2) | ecosystem: Host-associated > Arthropoda: Insects > Digestive system >...
CGGCATCGGTCTCGACGCTGACGATCAGGTCGCCGCTGCCGGCGGGCCCGTCGGGCAGGCGCAGCACGGCCGAACGCCCGGCCGACTGGCCCGGCAACAGCGGGCCATTGACTGTCTCCACATAGGGAACATCCATCTGGGCGATGACTTCCCCGGTGGTAGCCCGCCGCACGATCACCCGTTCCACGAAATCGCCCAGCGTGCTGCTCACGCCCTGGTTGCGGGTGAGCCAGCTCACGGTAATTGAGGCGCCGGATTCGATGCTGGCGCCTTCGGCCACCGGCGTCACCTGCACCTGATCGACCACCAGGTCCATCGCGCTGGCCATGACGCTGAGATCGATCACCCTGGGCTGGCCGGGTTTGTTGATGAAGACGGCAAAGCGGTAGGCGATTGGCGCGTTGGTCGAACGGTAGCTGTCGAGCAGCACGGTATAGCGGCCGGAGACGGTGGCAACGGCCTCCAGATCACCCAAAGCCAGCGAACTCACATCGCGCCCATAGGGATCGACCAGCCGTACGCCGCCCGTGACGCCCGCCGTGAGGGCGCGGAAGTCGACGAAGATCCGATCCCCCGCCTCGGCTTCAAAGCTGTAGACGACCATCTCGCCAGTGGGTTCCACGCGGCCTTCAACCACCTGGCCGCTTTCGATCGGCGTGGCCGTGCTCTGGTCGAGCAGGCGGAAAGCGTAGGTGCTGGTCGTTAGCGAAGAGATCGAGACATCGACGCGATACTCGCCCGGCGGCAGCGTTAGCACCCACGTTGACGGATTACTGGTACCAGGCGTCAGATAACCACCATTACTGATTAAGGTGGTGCCGTAGGGGCCAATCAGGCTCAAGTTACTGGTAGCGCCGACGCCCGTATTGAGCCGGTCGAATTGCAGCGTCTTCGGTTCCGTCAGCGTAAAGGTGTAGCTGCGCGACTGGGTCTGCGGGTTCAGGGTGCCCGACACCGTCTGGCCCAACACCAGGGGCTGCGGCTGGTCATTGGTGACCTTGTCCACCTGGAAAGTCATGCCGCCCGTCAGGTTGCTGCCAGCGGTGTAGTTGACGTAGTCGAATACGAGATAGACCGGACCGTCCATCGTGATCGCCAGTGCGGAGCCGTCCAGGTTGACTGCCGACCAGCCCGTCAAGGCTTGGCCCTGCGCATTGAACAAGGCCCAGCGCGGAATGTTGTTGCCGGAGGTGGCCAGCGCATTGAAACGGATCAGGTCACCGGCCGCGGCATCGATGCGCCAAACGCGCGCGACGAAATTCGAGGCTGCCGCGCTGGTCACCGACTGCCCATAGGCGAGGACCGGCGCCGCATCGAGCCGACGCCAGGTGAAGTCATAGGACGTGGCGTAGTAGTTGGAGCTGATTTCCAGCGTGTACTTGCCCGGTGCCAGCCACATGGCCTGATCCCAAGCCGAGGAAGCCACCACCGCGCCCTTGGCGTCGAGCACCCTTGCGGTACTGTAGTAATAGGCGTCGTAGTCGGGAATCGCGTTGCGATCCAGATACCACAAGCCAGCTTCCGTCACTTCAAAGGCGTAGGTCTGCTTGGCACCCGCAGCTACGGTACCCGTGCCTGAAACCGTGCTTACGCCGGGATCGGCCAGGGTCGCCGTCGCCCAGCTTGCCTCGAAGCGGTAGGCGTTGCTGGTGACCGCTCCGCCCTCGGCAGCGCGCGTGACGCGCAACAGGTAAATGCCGGCCGTGCTCAAATCCAGATTCAGCGGCGTACCGGTGGCCGGGTTCCAGGTGGCTACAACCGTGCCCGCTGGATTGAGGACCTGCACCGATCCGGTACCGCTCCAGGTGGTTGCCGCCAAGTACAGATGATCGCCAGCTGCGGCCTCGATGGACCATAGGCGCAGCGTTTCAGCGCCTGCCTCCTCGGCCAGCGTCTGTGCGGCGCCCTGCACACGCTCCAGGCGCTGTACTTCCGGTACCTGACGCGCCGTGAACTGCAGAGTCACCTCCACGCCATCGCTGGCCCCGCTGGCGCGCAAGACATACTGGCCCGCCGCCAGGTAGAAGCGACGCACCCCCACTGTCGTGTCTTGGCTGACGGTGCTCAGGGCCGTGCCGTTGGGCGCGAGCAGTTGTAGGGCCACCTGCCCAGCGTTTGTGGCAACGTTCTGGATTTCGACCCAGCCCGTGCTGTCCAGGCTGAAGGCGTAGTCGCGCATGTCGTTGCGCGTCGCCAGCACCACGACGGTCGGCTTGTCCCAGTTCAAGGTCTCGGCCGAGATGGATGGTTGACGCAGCGTCGCCTCGAAATGCACGGGCGCGGTCGCCACATAGTATTGCTTGACCACTAGGTACAAAGGGCCGCTCTGGCTGGCGATAAAGCTCACCGAGCTATCTGAGGTCCAAACTACACTGGTAACCGTTCGTCCTGCTCCATCGACCACCGTATATCGAAAATCGGAAGGCGAAGTCGTGGGTGTCGTGAAGTCCAGGTTGTAGCCGCGGCCAGCGACCACGTCGAAGGCATACACGGCGAGATTGCGACCGGCGGGCAGATCGCCGGAGAGTTGCGTGACCTCGCCCAGCGCAACCGCCATGTCCGGCAAGAGACCCAGACTGAAACCGTAGGATGGAGTAGCCGAGAGCGTGGTCGGCGTGATGTCGATGGTGTAGCTGCCCGCCACCAGGCGATATACATAGAAGCTGCTTGTGCTGCTTAGCCCGATGCTGCTGAATGGCTGGCTGCCATCCTCTCTCTTCAGCACGAGGTTCACCGCCCCGCCCTGCGGGTCGATCACCACCGTGCTGTCTTCGTCGAGGGTGAAGCTGTAGTGGTCGATATTGCCCGAACTACTGATGGCTGCACTGACCTGGGTGCCCGGCGTCAGCGGCGTTACGGGCTCGCTGAACTCGCGCGCCAGCATCGTGAAGGTGCGGGCCGTGGTGTCGGTGCTGGAGTCCCCAAACATATAGAGCACATACCGGCCATCGGCAGGCAGCGTGACACGTCGCTGGTACCCGTCGTTGTTGCCATAGCCGTACCCGGAGCTGACGCTGTCCCCATTTGGCCCAATCAATACCCAGTCGCCATAGACCGACGTCGTCACGCGCGGATCGAGCAGCAGTTTCTGGCCTGCCGTGCCGTCAAAGGCCCAGGCGGTGGCCCATTGGCCCTGCGCCACCGTGGCGCTCACGGTTGTGTCCAGCGGCAGTAGCGGCAGTGCCTGCACGTCGTCGAGCCGGATGCGGTAACTGCCTGGGACATCCTGGGTGGCTTGCAGGCGGATTTCGTAGCTGCCGGCCGGCAGTTCGATCACGCGCATCAGATCGCTGCCGTTGATGGACGTCGATGAGATCACGGTCGTGATGCTTGCCGTGTCGGTACGCACCAGGCTGGCGTTGTAGTAGTCGCCCGAGACGTTGAGCCAAACCCGGGTAGGTTGCGTGAGCGTGAAGCGCTGGCTGGCGGCATCTATGGCCAAGCTCAGCGTACCGGTAGCCTCCTCGCCCAGCGCCAGGGTGCCTATCGTGCTCGTGCCTTGTTGCAGCTTGTAGGCGTAAGTACCCGTCAAGCCCTGCGTCGGCGACGCGCTCCACGCACCCAATACCACTGTGTAGCGGCCCGTCTGCGTGGCGTCGAGGCGCACACTGGTGTTCGATGTCCAATAGCCACCACTCATCATGCTGTCCATGACCAGGTTGCCGTCCGGATCGAATGCACGCACGTGCATGACGTCGTAGTAATTGATGGTGGTTGGACTCAGCCGATAGGACTGTCCCGCCTCTAAATCCAGCTTCAGCACGCCATCGGCAACGCCATTGATAAACCGCAACGTGTTGTCGCTGGTAGCGCTGGAAACAGGTGGTGACACCTCACGGGTGATGGTGAGCGAGAGCGTTCCAACCGGCCCGGTCGCACCGCTTCCTTTGATAAACGGGTCGTAAGAGCGACTGGAATAACTGCTGACGCCGATGTAATACACACCCGTACGCGAAGCGGTGTAGGCCAGCGGGTTGTCGTCTGCGTATGCCACTTGGAAACCCGTGGCATCAAATACGCGGGCATAACCGTCAAAGGTGCCGTTGGGTGTGGACAGGCGCAGCGTTTCTCCGGCGTCCAGCACCACGCGGTAAAAGTCGACATCGCGATTACCATTGGGACCGTCGCCAATGTTCACATTGATGGTGACGCTGGCCCCGCTGGCAATAAGGACATCCTGCGCCAGAGGCAATGTATCGGGCACATCGCCCATCACCATCGGCGTAGCCAGTTCACGCGAGAGAGTCAATGTCAGTGTCGCCGGTGCCGACGTTGCCGTGGCAGCTGGAGCGCTCTTTGGGTCATAGGCCGTGTTGTCCGCGCGGCTGATGCCCACGTAATAAAGACCAGTGCTGTCGGCCGTCCAGTCCAAACTGGCCGCGTTGCCACTGGCCAACTCCTGGCCGTTAGCATCGAAAATGCGCAGGTACTGAGCGAAGTCGCTGTTGGACACACCCACGTCCAAGCGATCTCCGGAGGCCAGCAGGACACGCACGAGTGCGAAATCTTGGGCGTCGGCGTTGTTGTCGTCGATGGTAATGACCGCGCTGACAGGCGCGCTACCATCCAGCAGCATTTCTTGCGCGAAGTCCAACACGCGCACGTTGTTGTTCACACTCAGCGTGAACGAAAAGGTGTCATCGGATGTCGGCGTGGCCGAAGTATTGTGCTGCACGCGCAGCGTGTACCGGCCCGCTGCCAGCCCCCAGGCCGTATCGCCGTAAGAGGCCAATTGCTGGACGGCGTTGCCATTCGCATCGAGCAGGGTGTAGGTCTTGGCCGAACCAGTACTACTGTTTCGGGTCAGGATCAGCTGCGTGGCCTCCGTGACCTCGAAGCTGAAGTCTTGCCTCTCGCTTCCCGTTACGAAGCGACCGCTGACGGGTTCGCCCAGCACCATCGGCGTGGCGACCTTGAGCGTCGTCGGCAATTCAAAGCGCAGCGCGGTCCCGCCAGCACCCATAGTGTTACGGGCCACGACCAACAGATAGTGACCATCGTGCGGTACGTAGAGCGCGGTTGGCGTAGCGCTTCCGGGGTTGCCTTCCGCAACCAGCGCGCCGCCCGCATCGTAGAGGCGGAACCAGCTATCCGTGGCAGCCCCGGCCAACCCGCGCAAGTAGGTGTTGACCTCTGCATCTATCCACACGTCGTACAGCGCATAGTTGTCACCGCTCGCCAGAACAGTCGCTACCGCACTATTCGCGCTGATCGGCGTGGCCTGGTCCGCGTCGCTGAGACTGAAACGTGCCGTGCCGCTGCCGCCCGACAGTTCCAGCGTGTACTCGCCGGCCGGCAGCCAGTGCACGGGCGCGGACCAGGCACCCGTGCCGGAGTAGTAGTTGTTGATGGTGTAGTAATCAAAGGACTCGCTCAGGGCGCCGCTGGCCTCCACGCCACGCGGCCCCGTGAGCCGCCAGGTGGTCCAGTTACCTTCCTGCCATTCAAGCACAACCCAGCCATCGGCCGCCTGCGTAAAACTGTAGACCGGGTGGAGCGTGTTGGTGTTGTCGTCGTTGACCTCCACGCCCACCTGGATCGGTTTGACCACCACCGGCGCCTTCGGAGCAAGTTGGCACGAGAGGGTCAACGTCAGTGTTGCTGGCGCTGGCGTCCCCATTTCGGTCGGTGCGCTGCTCGGGTCATAAACCGTGTTCTCCGCGCGGCTGATACCCACGTAGTACAGGCCCGTGCTGCCGGCCGTCCAGTCCAGGCTGGCCGCGCTGCCGCTGGCCAGTTCCGTGCCATCGGCGTCAAAGATACGCAGGTACTGGGCGAAGTCGCTGTTGGACACGCCCACGTCCAGGCGATCGCCGGAGGCCAGCAGGACACGCACCAGTTCAAAGTCCTGGATGCCGAAGGTGTTATCGCCGATAGTGATGACCGCGCTGGCAGGCTCGCTCCCATCCAGCAGCATTTCGGGCGCCAGATCCAGTAGGGTACGTGGAGGGATCGTGCTGGAATCGCGCGCGATGACGAACGATAACGCTCCAATTTGCCCGCCCGTTGCGCCGCTTCCGTTGAACGGGTTGTAATCGGTATTCCAAGAGGCGCTGACGCCGATGTAGTACACGCCGGTTCTCGGGACGTTGTAGACCAGCGAGTCATAGCAGGACGCGCTGGCCACCTCGGAACCCGCGGCATCGAATACGCGGAAATAACCATCGAAGTTGCAGTTGAGCGTGGACAGGGACAGCGTTTCCCCGGCGCCCAAGGTCAAGCGGTAGAAGTTCACGTCGCCACCGGCATCAATAACCTCGCTCCCGCCAGCGCTGGCGCCGTCCTCGGCGGCGCCAAACGCACTGAGTAGCAACTGCGTATTGCCAAGAGTGGGAGGCACGATGATGACACCGGGGGGGCGCGACTGCGTATCGCCAAGACTGAGACGCACATCGACGATGACGCTGGACCCACTGGCGACAAGGACATCCGAAGCGAGCGGAAGCGTATCTGGCGCGTCATCCTGAAGCAATTCGACCGTCGGCGGGGTCGCGACGATCCGACGTGAAAGAGTCAGCGTCAGCCTTGCCGGCGCCGGCGTCCCCGTTGCGGCTGGAACGCTCTTCGGGCCGTAGGCCGTGTTGCCCGCGCGGCTGATGCCCACGTAGTAAAGGCCAGTGCTATCGGCCGTCCAGTCCAGGCTGGCCACGCTGCCGCTGGCCAATTCCGTACCATCGGCATCGAAGATACGCAGGTACTGGGCGAAATCGCTGTCGGACACGCCGACGTCCAAGCTGTCGCCAGAGGCCAACAGGACGCGCACGAGTGCGAAGTCCTGGACGCCGGCATCGTTGTCGCCAAGGGTAATGACCGTGCTAGCAGGGTCGCTGCCGTTCAGCAGCATTTCGGGCGTACTGTCCAGCAAGGTGGGCGGGGGCAAGCGGACCTCGCGCGTGATGGTCAGCGAGAGCGTTCCAGCCTGCCCGCCCCACCTACTGCCTTCGACGAACGGGTCGTAGTAGATGTTCGACCAGCCGCTGCTGATACCGATGTAATACACACCAGTACTTGGGACTCTATAGGCCAGCGGTTGCGAGTCGGTACTGGCCACTTCGACGCCCATGGCATCGAACACGCGGGCATAGCCATCAAAGTAGTAGGGGTCAGTGCCATCGGGCGTGGACAAATGCAGTGTTTCCCCTGCACTCAACACCACGCGGTAGAAGTCCACATCGCGATCGCCGCTAACGCCATCGCCGATGTTCACATCAATGGTGACGCTAGACCCGCTGGCGATAAGGACATCCTGCGCCAGAGGCAGCGTATCGGGCACATCGCCCATCACTACCGGCGTAGCCAGTTCGCGCGCGAGAGTCAGCGTCAACCTTGCTGGTGCCGACGTCGCTGTTGCGGCTGGAGCGGTCTTCGGGTCGTAGGCCGTGTTGCTGGCGCGACTGATGCCCACGTAGTAAAGGCCGGTGCTATCGGCCGTCCAGTCCAGGCTGGCCGCACCGCCGCTGGCCAACTCCTGACCATCGGCATCGAAGATGCGCAGGTACTGGGCGAAGTCGCTGTCGGACACGCCAACGCTCAACCGATCGCCGGAGGCCAATAGGACACGTACCAGATCAAAGTCCTGGGTGCCGGCGTTGTTGTCGCCGAGGGTAATGACTGTGCTGACAGGCGCGCTGCCGTCCAGCAGCATTTCGGGCGCACTGTCCAGCAAGGTGGGCGGGGGCGGGCAGGCCTCGCGCGTGATGGTCAGCAAGAGCGTTCCACCCCACCCGTCCGTCGCGCTGTCTTCGCCGAACGGGTCGTAGTAGATGTTCGGCCAGCCGCTGATGCCGATGTAATACACACCAGTACTTGGGATCGTGTAGGCCAGCGGTTGCCAGTCGGTACTAGCCACTTCGACACCCATGGCATCGAACACGCGGGCATAACCATTAAAGGAGGGGTAGACACCATCGGGCGTGGACAAATGCAGCGTTTCCCCTGCACTCAACATCACGCGGTAGAAGTCCACATCGCGATTGCCGCTGACGCCATCGCCGATATTCACATCGATGGTGACGCTGGACCCGCTGGCGACAAGGACATCCGAGGCGAACGGCAGCGTATCGGGTACATCGTTCTGGGACAGTTTGACCGCTACCGGCGGCGTCGCGGCGATCCGGCGTGAGAGGGTCAGCGTCAGCCTTGCCGGCGTCGACGCTGCCGTTACGGTAGGGGCACTCTTCGGGTCGTAGGCCGTATTGCTCGCACGACTGATACCCACGTAGTAAAGGCCGGTACTGCCGGCCGTCCAGTCCAAACTGGCCGCGCTGCCACTGACTAGTTCCGTACCGTCAGCATCGAAGATGCGCAGGTACTGGGCGAAATCGCTCTCGGACACGCCGACATCCAGACTGTCTCCAGAAGCCAGCAGGACGCGCACGAACGCGAAGTCCTGGGTATCGCCGAGAGTAATGACTGTGCTAACAGGCGCGCTACCGTCCAGCAGCATTTCGGGCGCACTGTCCAGCGAGGAGGGCGGAAGCGGACATGCCTCGCGCGTGATGGTCAGCGAGAGCGTTCCAGCCTGCCCGCCCCACCTACTGCCTTCGACGAACGGGTCGTAGTAGATGTTCGGCCAGCCGCTGATGCCGATGTAATACACACCAGTACTGGGGACTCTATAAGCCAGCGGTTGCCAGTCGGTGCTGGCCACTTCGACGCCCATGGCATCGAACACGCGGGCATAACCATCAAAGTAGTAGGGGTAGGCGCCATCGGGCGTGGACAAATGCAGCGTTTCCCCTGCACTCAACATCACGCGGTAAAAGTCCACATCCCGATTGCCGCTGACGCCATCGCCGATGTTCACATTGATGGTGACGCTGGACCCGCTGGCGACAAGGACATCCGAGGCGAACGGCAGCGTATCGGGTACATCGTTCTGGGGCAGTTTGACAGCTACCGGCAGTGTCGCGGCAATCCGACGTGAGAGTGTCAGCGTCAGCGTTGCCGATGCCGGCGTCGCTGTTGCGGTTGGAGCGGTCTTCGGGTCGTAGGCCGTGTTGCCGGCACGGCTGATGCCCACGTAATAGAGGCCGGTGCTGCTGGCCGTCCAGTCCAGGCTGGCCGCGCTGCCGCTGGCCAGTTCCGTACCGTCAGCATCGAAGATGCGCAGGTACTGGGCGAAATCGCTGTCGGACACGCCGACATCCAGACTGTCTCCAGAGGCCAGCAGGACACGAACGAGCGCGAAGTTCTGAGTATCGCCGAGAGTAATGACTGTGCTGACAGGCGCGCTACCGTCCAGCAGCATTTCGGGTGCACTGTCCAGCAAGGTAGGCGGAGGCGGACAGGCCTCGCGCGTGATGGTCAGCGAGAGCGTTCCAACCTGCCTCCCGTCCGTCGCGCTGCCTTCGACGAACGGGTCGTAGTAACGACTGTAGTAGCTGCTGACACCGATGTAGTACACACCGGTACTCGGAACCGTATAGTCCAGAGGCTGCCAGTCGGTACTGGCCACTTCGACGCCCATGGCATCGAATACGCGGGCATAGCCGTCAAAGGAGGGACCATCGGGCACGGACAGGTGCAGCGTTTCCCCGGCACTCAACACCACGCGGTAGAAGTCCACATCGCGATTACCGCTAACGCCATCGCCGATGTTCACATCGATGGTGATGCTGGACCCGCTGGCAACAAGAACATCCTGCGCCAAGGGCAGCGTATCAGACACATCATCCAAGCTCACGTTCTGTCCGGGCGTACGGCTGAGCGTGACGCTAACAGCCGTGTCGTCACTGCGGCTTAGCCGCGTGACGAGCAGGTAGAAATCCCCCGCAGTTTGGCCAACCGCAAAAGCCCCCGTGTCGTCATTCCACAATTCTCTGCCGTAGGCATCAAAGGCTCTCACGTAGTAATCGGTGGCGAACGCGGACAGCATCAGACGGAAACTGTCATAGCGCTGCGAATCCACGCGCCACGTCAATGACTCGCCCACCGCAAGGCCCGACAGGCTGCTGTCGGCTTGGTCGGTCATCAGTGTGGGCGCTGACTTCAACGGCTTGAACGTCGCGGCGAAGGCACCTGCACCCTGGGTCGTCGTCGCCGCCTGCACTTCGAGACGGTAGCTTCCAGGTGTCAGGTAGCGCACGAAAGCCGCCGCCCCCTGGACGTACGACATAGGCATCCAGTCAAATTCGGTGCCGCGCGGCCCCGCTAGGCGCCATTGCGCGTCGGCTGGAAACTCGGTGGTATCGAAGACCCACACACCGCCTTCAGTTACCGTCAGTTCCTCTACCAGCCTCTGGCCCGAAACCAGCGTTTGTTCGATCGTCGTCGCCGTCTGCACGGGCAACGCGATGGTGGCGGAAGGTTCGTCGCGCCATTGCGCCAGACGCAGGATGCCAGGCACATTTCCGCTGAAATCCGGATTGGTCCACAGGTAATAACTGCCCGCCGAGGGCAGCGCCAGCGTCGTGGCCTCCCCCACATTCAGGCTGCCATTGCTCAGGCGTATGCCGTAGGCATCCGTCAGTGTCCACCACATCGTGGCCGAAGGCTCGCCATCGGAGGCCAGCGCAGCATAGGCCAGCGAGAGGTTGCCCGACTGCGTCGCTTCAACCCGCAGTACTTGGCCACCCAAGGCGGCATCGGACGAGACCGGAACTTCCGTGCCAGCATCAGCGGCGCCGCTGGAGGCCAGCAGACGGAAGGATAGATTGCTCTGCTCCCACCCTTGAGCCACGATGCGCAGCACGTAGTTGCCTGGGCCGAGCAGGCTGGGCGCCTGGACGCCATCCGAACTGCTGGAGTATCCGCTACTGAAGAGTGCACCCGTATTGGCATCCTCGATGCGCCACTGAACATAGCTCAACGCGGCCGAAAGCTGATCCCACTGGACTTGCGTGCTGCGATCCAGCGCGAAGGTATAGGTTGCGTCATCGCCATAGCCATCGCCGGCGAACGCCACCTCGTAGCCCTGCCCCAGTTCGAGCGCCTGCGTGCGCGCGGCATGGCGATGCAGGGTGAAGCCATAGTCGAGCGCCGTGGCGACGCCGCCCGGACCTTCCACGGACAGCCAGTAGGTGCCTGATTGTTGGGCGATAAAGGGGCCGTAATCAGTATTGAGGGCTTTCTGATTCTGGACAACCGTGGCGTCGGGGGCAAACAAGCTCCAGCGTCCATTGGGATTGTCTGCCTGCGACTCGAAATACAGACAATCCCCCGCCTTCAATTGCACGCTGTACAAGGCCGCCTGGGTACCGACCTCGAAGGTACCCTGAGTAAGCTCATTGAGGCCCAAGGGTTTCGCGGCTTCAGTACCGATCAGACGAAAGGCATAGTTGCCTGTCGCGTCGCCCACACCATCAACGGTAAGGGTGTAATTACCCGGATCGAGTTCCAGAAAGGCGTCGCCGCTGGCAGTCAGGCTGCGGAAGTTGAACTGGTCGGGGCTGTTGTTGCTCTTGAGTTGCCATTGAATCTGGTCGCCCTGTAAGCCGTCGAAGAGAAAGCGGGTTTTTTCTGTTACTACAAATTCGAAACGGTCCTGCTCGCTCGGCTGATCGATACTGCCCTCCAGGGTATACACACCCGGCGCCGCATCGGCCGACATGAGCAGCCGTGGTTCCAGCGTTTCGATTTTCCAGTTGGGTGCGGGAGGATGCGCTGTGGCTTTCGTGCCACGCCACATGGCATTGGTGGAACGGCGTAGCGCAGCAGCTATGCGCGCACGATGCGATTTGGACGACATGGATTCCCCTCTTTATCAATTGAGACGGTCGAAACCAACAGCCAAAACCTCAAGGCCCACCAAGGGCAAGCCCTGAAAAAGCAACAGTCCATGAATCCCTGTACGTCGAGTCCCCGCCTCCTTCAAGGGGTTCGCTCTGGCAGGTGAAACCAAGCCTTGGCGCACGCACCCTCCTTGCGTGCCAGCTCCACTTCAACCCACCGATTTCGCAAAGAAATTCTTTAGAAATGTATATTTAAAAAAATTATATCATCTGAACGCAAATTTTATGCAGTTCATGTTCGATTTCAAAACAGCCTGAGTCCGATCACGCTCAAGTCGCGAGCCGGCCTGCAAAATTTACCCGACCGCCTTAAAATACATTGATTTATAACGATTTTGTTGGAACGACCGCAGTTACTAGAGCGGTTTCAAGCCAACCAGCAACGCCCACGCAGACGCAAAAAAACCCCTTCAGGTGTCCGCGCCGATTGAATTTTGACCAGGTGCGAAAGCCGGGATTTTATTTAGTGTCCGGCTGTGGATAAGCTGTGTGTTTTCTCCTTTGTTGATGGGGTAACCCAGCGCCTGATGCGGGCGCTGGCTGTTGTAGATTTGCCGGTACGCATCAAAGGTGCGCTGTGCCTGCGCGTTATCCACAAAGCGCTGGGTTACAACAGCTCCAGCTTGAGCGTGCGGTGAAAGCGCTCGTCCTTGCCCTGGGTCTGCGGGTGATACGGGCGCGAATACCCCACGCCCGTGCCCAGTTGCATCAGCCAGACGGTCAGTTGCGGGTGGCAGCGCCCACGCTCGGTGAGCACATGGCCCTTGAAGTCCATCTGCCATAGATCGTTGGGATGCTCATGCTCAAAGCGCACAAACGGTTTGTGAGCAGCGCGTGCGTCTTGATCAATGCGGCCGTGGCGGCGCAGGATTTGGTGCACGGTGCTGCAGGCAAGCATCGGTGCAGTCCCGCGCCATCTCTCCGGCGGACAAAAGCAGCGTGTGGCGGTTGCGCGCGCGCTGGCGACGCAACCGCGCCTGCTACTGGACGAACCGCTGTCGGCGCTTGACGTCGCGCTGCGCGTACGGCTGCGCGACGAATTGGCGCAAATGCTCGGCCACGTGCGAATCCCGGCATTGCTGGTCAGCCACGATCCGCAGGACGTGGCCGCGCTCACGCAGACGGGTGATCCGGATCGACGCGGGCCGGATCGTTGAAGTTTGAAACGGCAGCTCTCGCCATTGCAGCAACGAGCCGGCCGTGCCGCGATAATTTGCACGATCTGACAAGTTCATGAGGTACTGCGTTGATCGAATTCATCGATGTCCACAAGTCTTTCGAGGTGGGCGGTTCACCCATACCGGCGCTGGACGGGATCAATCTGCGCGTCGAGGATGGCGAGGTCTTCGGCATCATCGGCCATTCGGGCGCGGGCAAATCGACGCTGGTGCGGTTGATCAACCTGTTGGAAAAGCCCAGCGCGGGGCAGATTCGCATTGACGGCAAAGACATCGCGGCGCACGACGCCTCCCGCCTGCGGGAAGCCCGGCGCGGCATCGGCATGATCTTTCAGCATTTCAATCTGTTGTCGAGCAAGACGGTCGCCGGCAACGTGGCTTTTCCGCTCAAACTGGCGGGCACTTATTCGGCAGAGGAAATCCGGGCGCGGGTAGCGCAACTGCTCGCCCGCGTCGGGCTTGAAGACCACGCCGGCAAATATCCGGCGCAACTCTCGGGCGGCCAGAAGCAGCGCGTGGGCATTGCACGCGCGCTGGCGACGCAACCGAAAATTTTGTTGTGCGACGAGGCGACCAGCGCGCTCGATCCGCAAACCACGCGCTCGGTGCTGCAACTGCTGGCCGAGATCAACCGCGAATTCGGCCTGACCATCGTCGTCATCACGCACGAGATGGACGTAATCCGCCGCATCTGCGACCGCGTTGCCGTGCTCGATGCGGGCCGCGTGGTGGAACTGGGGCAAGTGGCCGACGTGTTTCTGCATCCGAAGCATCCGACCACGCGGCGCTTCGTGCGCGAGGCCGAGAATATCGACCAAGAGGAAGACGCCTACACCCACGCGCCGGGGCACATCGTGCGGCTGACTTTCCGCGGCGATGACACCTTCGAGCCGGTGCTGGGCCGCGTGGCGCGCGAGACCGGGGTTGATTTCAGCATTCTGTCGGGCCACATCGACCGCATCAAGGACATGCCTTATGGCCAGCTCGTGCTGGCGCTGACCGGCGCCGCGCCCGAAGAGGCGCTGCGCCGCTTCAGCGCCGCCGGCCTGATCGTGGAAACGGTGCGCGCATGACCAGCCTTCTCGTCAACGTCGATTGGGCAGAGATCTGGCTGTCCACGCAAGACACCCTGTTGATGCTCGGCGGTTCCCTGCTGTTCTCGGTACTGCTGGGTCTGCCGCTGGGCGTGCTGCTGTTTTTGACCGGCCCACGGCAGCTGCTGGCGCAAGACACGGTCTACCGCGTCACGTCTTTCATCGTCAACGTACTGCGCTCGATTCCGTTCATCATTTTGATGATCGTGATGATCCCTCTGACCAAGCTGCTGACGGGTACATCGCTGGGCGTGATCGGAACGATTCCTCCCCTGGTGGCGGGGGCCACGCCGTTTTTCGCGCGGCTGGTCGAGACGGCGCTGCGCGAGGTCGATCGCGGCATCATCGAGGCGACCAAGGCGATGGGCGCCACCACGTGGCAGATCGTCTTCGGGGCCTTGCTGCCAGAGGCTTTGCCGGGCATCCTGGCCGGCGCGACCGTCACGGCCATCGCATTGGTGTCCTATACCGCAATGGCCGGCGTGATCGGTGGCGGCGGATTGGGCGATCTGGCCATTCGCTATGGCTATCAGCGCTTCCAGACCAACGTGATGGTCATCGCGGTGCTGATTCTGGTCGTGCTGGTGCAATTGCTGCAAATGCTCGGCGACCGGCTGGTCCTGTATTATTCGCGCAAGTAAATTTGTGGGCATCACTGATGTTCTTGGCCGTTGCACGCAACTGATCTTTCAACATTTTCACAAGGAAGTTTCAACAATGAAAAAACTGCTGGCCGTACTGGCCGCCGTACTGGCCTTCGGCGCACAGGCCGCCGACAAGCTCACCGTGGCCGCCACCGCCGTACCCCACGCCGAGATCCTCGAATTCGTCAAGCCGACGCTGGCCAAGCAAGGCGTTGATCTGGATGTCAAGGTGTTTACCGACTATGTGCAACCGAACATCCAGGTCGCCGAAAAGCGCCTCGACGCGAACTTCTTTCAGCACAAGCCCTATCTGGACGAGTTCAACAGCGGCAGGGGCACCAACCTGGTAACGGTGGTCGGCGTGCATATCGAGCCCTTCGGCGCTTACTCGTCCAAAGTGAAAAAGCTTGCCGATCTCAAGGATGGCGCCACGGTCGCCATACCCAACGACGCCACCAACGGCGGGCGGGCGCTGCTCCTGTTGGACAAAGCCGGAGTGATCGGGCTCAAGGACGACAAGAACATTCTTTCCACGCCGAAAGACATCGTGCGCAACCCGAAACATCTGAAGTTCAAGGAGCTTGAAGCCGCGATGTTGCCGCGCGTGCTGAGCGAAGTCGATCTGGCGTTGATCAATACCAACTATGCGCTGCCAGCCAAACTCAATCCGATAAAGGATGCGCTGGTGATCGAAGATACGCAATCGCCCTATGTGAACATCCTGGTTGCGCGTCCGGACAACAAAGACAGCGCCGCGATGAAAAAGCTCGCCGCCGTGCTCACGAGTGCGGAGACGAAGAAATTCATCCAGGATAAATACCAAGGCGCCCTCGTCCCGGTGTTTTAAATTACTTCTCCACGAATGCCCGTTCGACCACGTAGTCGCCGGGCGCGGAGGTGCTGCCTTCGGCAAAGCCCATCGTTTCGAGGATGGCGCGCATGTCCTTGAGCAGGCCCAGGCTACCGCAGATCATGGCGCGGTCTTCTTTGGGGTTCAGCGGCGGCAGGCCCAAATCGTCGGTAAGTTTGCGGCTGACAGCCAGATCCGTCAGCCGTCCTTGATACCGGAACGGTTCGCGCGTTACGGTCGGGTAATACTTCAGTTGCGCGCGCACCTGTTCGCCCAGAAATTCGTGCCGCGGCAATTCTTCGGTGAGGTACTGGTGATACGCCAGTTCGCTGACCAGCCGCACTCCGTGCGCGAGGATGACGGTTTCGAATTTTTCGTAAGTTTCCGGGTCGCGGATGATGCTCATGAACGGCGCCAGCCCGGTGCCGGTGCTCAGCAGATACAGGCGCTTGCCCGGCAGCAAATAGTCGATCAGCAGCGTACCGGTGGGTTTGCGACCCACCAGGATGGTGTCGCCCGGCTGTATGTGTTGCAGGCGGCTGGTGAGGGGGCCGTCTTGCACCTTGATGCTAAGAAATTCCAGGTGCTCTTCGTAATTGGCGCTGACGATGGAGTAGGCGCGCAGCAGCGGCAGGCCGTCCACCATCAGCCCGATCATGGTGAAGTGCCCGTTGGAAAAGCGCAGCGCCTGATCGCGCGTGGTGGTAAAGGAGAAAAGCCGGTCGGTCCAGTGGTGGACGGTGAGGACGCGTTCTTCGTTGTGTACCATGTCCGGGCGATTGTTGAACGGAAGTTTGGATTGTCTTGTAAATATGGGCTCCATGCTCAATCCGTGGCGGCTTCATGAAAAGGAGATGCCCTTCGTCTCGCCAACAGTTGGCCGCGAGATCCCGGCTAGGCAAACCCACCCGGAATCGGCTCAATCTCTTCATCGGTCCGCAGTCTTCGCAGCCAGCGGCCACTCGACTGTCGCTTTCCGATTTGCGACAAGCCGGAGCCGATCGCGCCTCCGAACATGGGGTATGCCATGGTCCCCCTGGCACGGCTTGGAATATCGGCATAGGGGGCAGTCCGAAAGGACTGCACCCCTGCCACACCACCCGGCATGCGGGTCCGCACCGGGCGGTTCGAGAGGTTGAGGTTATGCGAGTCGGGGTAGGCCCAGCCGG
>Ga0209629_10001048_pt1 | contig 16664 bp, 14 predicted proteins | sample TergutCu122P5_FD_187286 | JGI IMG/M metagenome (GOLD analysis project Ga0209629, IMG submission 187286) | Cubitermes ugandensis P5 segment gut microbial communities from Kakamega Forest, Kenya - Cu122 P5 (SPAdes) (version 2) | ecosystem: Host-associated > Arthropoda: Insects > Digestive system...
TAAATAAGAAGTCAACATGTAAAATTCAAACATTTATCAAGTACATTGAGATAAAATAGCAGGGCGTATTTTGTATTACAAATAACGGAGATCATGTAACATATGAAGTTCTGATGAGTGTTGCTGAGGATTCAAGTCTTCTGGAATGTGACACTGTGCTGTCTGCCTGGACTGCTTGATCCTGAATGAAGGCACTATGGTTCTTCAAAATGTCAGGAACCAGTCATCCCGCAGGATGGAGTCACATCCGAAAAGACTTCAATCTTCAGGACAAAACATTTTTATTTTGATGCCATTATTTCAATGTGAAATCAGTACACGTACCTTCAGCCAATGCATCAAGCGCTTCACCATACACGGTGAATATGCAACTGCAGTTGTCGCTATTCCAAGTTGTAACAAGCACAATTACCAATCTTAATGTTCGGAATGTTAAATGATTACGTAAAGACAGAAAAACTTTTGGATTTGTTCATAATGTCAACCAAAAAGTGATCTGAAATGGGGGAAATCAACATTGTACAGACTCACATAACTCTCTGAAGCTTACTAAAACCAACGAAACTATGGAAGTTTCCCACCTGTCTCTGGTGTATGTGAGTACGGCGATGTAAATGCAGAAATCGATCACAGTCAGCACACAAGTTTCCACATATGTTGCACTGAATGATGGCTCCTGTTTCTCCATCATCATGATTGCTGCATGTAGGCTAAAAAGAAACAGAATTTGTATATGTAGCCACTTTCACAGTCATGTTCAGCCTACAGGCCACATCTGAACTGTTCAGGTACACTGGCAGGCTCTTGTGAACAAAATAACAAATGTCTGGAACACATAAAGAGGCACAGAATGTTTTTAACTACTTGATCATCTACCAAGAATGACCTACAAGACTCCTTACGAACTGAATGGTGTGTATAAAGAAAAACATAAATCTCTACTAGTCACTAATAAGGACTTCTTTTGTTTTCCCTGCTTGCTACCTAAGAATACACAGATAAAAAAATTCAAAACTATATTTTCTCTTTTGTTTTATACTTAATTTTGGCATGGAACTTGGTGTCTCACATTAAGGGAACATCATATGCCAAAGGTGTTCCGGAACAGAGTGCTCAGAAGACACAGGGACCTAAAAGGGAAAACTAAGAGGATACTGGATAGAATAACATAACGAAGAGCTTCAGGACTTCTAAACTGCATAAAATATTTGGGTAATGAAATTAAAAAGACAAGATGGGCACAGCATGTGGTATATACTGGGGTTAAGCGATATAAAAACAGGGCTTTGATGGGAGAGCCTGAAAGAAATAGACCACTGGAAAGATCTGGAGATACATATATATGAGTTGATAATATTAAAATGAATCTTAAAGAAATCAGATGGAGGGGTGTGGAGTAGATTCACCATACTCAGGATAGAGACAAGTGTAAGGCTCATGTATAAACACAGCAATGAATATTTAGGTTCCATAAAATGCAGGGAACTTCTGGACTAGCCCAGGAATTACTAGTTTATCAAAACAGTCTCTGCTCCATGAAATTGATCAGTTCTGAATTTTTCATATGACAATATAAAATACTTTATATATGTACTCTTGGAGGAGGTGGCTGTCCATCTGCTGTCCCACTCCACTGTCCTGATGACAGCCGTTCCACATGTTCACTGTCCAGAACACATAAGGATGCAAGGGCAAGCCAGAGAGTAGGAGTGTGCAAGCACTCAGATGGTGTGCGGTGTGCATCCTCTAATTTTGTGAGATTCAAAATGTTCTCAGCCACCGCACCCTTTGTCACATTTGCCCAGGCTTCTGACAGCTTGCCCTGAAACAGTTTCCCATGATTAAATTATCAGCACAGGAATACAAGATGTGACTCATTTTCAGTTTGTACCCAGTTTAAACCCTGCCAATCCCATAAATGGTTTGCAGTTTTCCTCAAAGAAATGCCACAATAATACTTAAAATGAGTGACACCAGCTCTCCACAAGAATTCTATAAAGTCAGCATTTGTACCTATTCTACTACACAGGCAGTCCTCATTTCACATTGTCCCAAACAATGTGATTTCACTTTAGCAGTGACAAATTTTATTGATCAAACATTTGATCAACGTTTCCCAGACTCACACTAACACTGTTTTCATCAGCACATGGTGGGACCTTCCATTGTAAGCACTTAAGAGTATTTTATTTAATCCTTGTGGCAAGAAATGTCATGTTCTACTGCTGCCATTTTCAAGAATGGAACCCCAGCATTAAACAAGGACTCCATTTACATTATTAGATGCCACATAATTGCAGATTCTGGTAAGGTACCATAAAATAAGAGACAAAACAAACAATAAATAGTTTAGTTTCATCTTCTGGAGGTACCCAATTACAAGCAAGAACACAGTCAATTAATATATTCCACATAATTTCTCTGAAACAAAATATACAGTAAGACCGAACTGCAGCATGCTAACTGCAGGGTGGTACAGAAAACAGAATTCCTGCCAGAGGAACAAGGAATTAATTCATATAACCTCCTGGTACTGCACAACTTAACTGCAGGTTCCAACCAAAATACAAAATGTTCTCAGTAAAACTGCTCTATTTAACTGATAAGACAATAGCTGCTAAAAATAATGTTCCCTATCAGCCAAGAACATTTTACACTGATGTAACAAATTCTGTGACATGCTGAAGGTCACTACTTCTGATTTCAAAGCCTGTCATGGGAAAAGAATGTTGCAAGATGTGACACTATCACTGCACTGTGGATAACAGCCTTCTGGTATGTAACACTTTGTCATTGGGTCAGTGGTTCCTGATGAATTGAAGAATCATGCTGTTTCATCTCCAAGGATCAAGCAGTCCAACAAATCTTCACAGGACCACTTGACTTGCAAATGACAGTGTGATAAACCTTCGAAAACACTCACTCAGCAACATGTGCTTTTTCGAACAGACTTGAATCCTCATCCCATGTGGATTATTTCCACTGACTTTCCTGTTTCAAATATCCCACAGATAAACATCAAATCTGGTGGCCACAGTCCTCTATTGATATGGCTATCTGTAGTGCTCACACTGTGTGTGCTGGTACACTGTGCTGCTGCAAACAACTGTAACTCTAATTCCCACACACAGATGAGTGCAATAACTGAAAAAATTATTGTACACTTTTTCCCATGACCACAGTGCAGCAACAGACTATGAAGAGTTAAAGAACTGCTCACATAAAATGCTGCTGTCGGCTGTTGCCACATACCTACAAACTGGTCTTCTTTCAAGTAATCAGACTGAATGTTATCAAGTTAAAAAATAAAAACCTACTTTTCAGCGCTTACTTACTGCTGCCATATCCTTGAGAAGTTGAATTATAACCTCTGCCAATTTACGAGTAATACACCCTCGTAACCACCAGCGTGAACCAACAAAATCTCGAGGATGAATCGATGTTGCCAAGGTAACTGTGGTAAGGCCTTTCCCTCCAGAGGCATCCTTTCCTTTTACCTTTACTTGTACTGTAAGAGCTTTTGCAACACAACTCAAGAAAACATCCAAGATACCAAGCCTGAAACAAAGCACAAAGCCAAAATTTTCAAATTCTCCCCAAACACATATCATAAGCTGGACAGCCTAGACCTTGTCATCATAACAGTAAATTACTATACCACCTACAAAGTGAGTGTACAACAAAACATGTTTTTCTCATTCCTTTTCAGTTATCCCTTGCCTATCACCATTCCTGTTCACTCAACTGTAATTGCCTATAAGGTACGCAACAGGTTTTGCCAGCCAGTGTCCTTACATATCTTCAGACCTCAACTTTACATTACCCATGCCACCACACAGTTCATATAGTCCATGCTGTTATACTGTTGACAGTCCAACACACGCACAGATACGCATGCATGCACCACACACATGCATGCGCATTTGTGCACATGCACGTGCGCACACACATCTTTTTATATAATCCATGCTGTCACACTGCTAACAACCCACCTTATATGATCCATGTTAGAGGTCCACAAGATTATTAATTCTGTTTGGAATAAGGAGTAATTGCCTGAGCAGGGAAAGGAGTCAATCATTGTCCCAATTTATAAGAAACCATTAAGGCTAACAAACATGTGGCTAAACGAAACCTATAGTAGAGTCCAACATTTGCCTAACATGTTTCCTGTTATGAATGGTTTTCAATAGGGAGATGCTTTATTGCCATTTCTTTTCAACTTTGCTTTACAGTATGCCAGTAGGAGGGTTCAGGTGAACCAGAAGAGCTGTTTTTTTTTCCTGATGATATTAATATATTGGATGGAAGCAAATATATTACAGAAAAACACAGCAGCTTTACTAATCGCTAGTAAGGAGGTTGGTACAGAAGTAAATGCTAAGGAAACTAAGTACATGATCATGTCTTGAGATCAGAATGCAGGATAGCGTCACAGTTTAAAGACTGATAATAAATTCTTTGAAAGGGTGAAAGAGTTCAAAAATTTCGGAACAACTTAACGAACAAAAATTCCATTCATGAAGAAATTAAGAGCAGATTTAAGTCAGATAATGCTTAATACCATTTGGTGCAGGATCTTTTGTGTTCCAGTTTCCTATCCAAAAATGTAAAGATCAAGATATACAGATTGTTGTTTTGTACAGGTGTTAAGACTTGGTCTCTCATATCAAGGACAGAATACAGGCATATAGCATTCAAGAATAAAGTGCTCAAGAGGACATTTGGGCCTAAGAGGGACAAGGCGACAAGAAAGTGGAGGAGACTACAAAAGTAGGAGCTTTATGACCTGTATTCCTTTTCAAATATTATTCAGGTGATCAAATCGAAAGAATAAGAGGGCCAAGGCATGTGGCACATATGGGAGACAAGAGCATACAGGTATACCCGGTTTTGGTGGTAAGACCCGAGGGAAAGAGACCATTTAGAAGACCTAGGCACAGATGGGAGAATAATATTAAAAAATTATTTTCAAGAAGTTCAAAGGGGAATTATGGACTGGCTTGATCTAGCTCAAGACAAAAATGGATGATGGGCACTTGTGAATGCAGTAATGAACTTTCAGGTTGCATACAATGAGAGGAATATTGTGACTGGCTGAGGACCTGTCATCTTCTCAGCAATGTAAAGTTATGCTGTCACACTTTGGGAGAATTCATTCGTTTATTCAATCACTCATTCATACATTTAACATTCCATAAATCCAAGCATAGGGAATAGAGCATGTCATTCATTTAATCTAGGTAGACAAGGTACACAAGATATAGAGCATTAATCTGAATACAGAGCCTACATGAGAGCCTTAGGTTAAAGTACACACACCTATATCCAAACTTCAACAGTTACAGAGATAACGATGCAAGAAAAATGTGGTCATATTGCGGTTCCACATACTCTGCCCATTCTGCTCATCATGTTGTGTTTATCTGTACATCCTTCTTTGAGCCAACAGTCAAGCCAAGCCAAATAGAAGTGAGTGTGCTGTGTAAAGTGCAAGGAACCCTAAGGGCTACTCTTATGAAACTAGTGCTTATTCTTGTTACTTAATTTCTTTATGTCACTCAAGATGTTAATGTGATGTTTAGGAGAGGTGTTAACATGACACGAACCACAAATTCTTCTTTTTAATATGTATTTGGTAATCAACAAACGTACAAGAGTTCTAATTCTTTAAAATTTCTCTTGCCATCATCTCCATTACCATTCCACTTCAGATATAAATGTTTTTCTTTATATCAATGGAATTTAAACTAAGGAATGGTGTCTTGAAGCATGGCAGATTCCCCACGAAACACCCTGCATAATCCATGTTGTCACACTGTTACCAACCCAACATACATACTCTCTCACACACAGTGTACATTTTACATTTTATAAAATCTTAATTTCATCACTCTAGTCTACTGGTTTTGTTTTTTCATCACAGATATCCTCATAAGTCAGGCAACAACTTCTAAAACTTAAAATCCTTATGTTTCTAATACAGGAAAACGCCCTTAAAGACACTTCTGGAAAAATTCACTGCATTAGGCTTTTTATGCAGGAAAACATATTAAAATGGTAGGCCTGACAACAATATTTGTAATTCTGTCATGAAACTGACAGTCTTTTACTAAAGAATTACTCCATATAAATTCCACATTAAATGGTACTTTTTTCATCAAAACACATTTTAAGTCTTCCTTTCTTTAGTGATATTGATACATTCTTGAACAAAAGACAAGATTTCTTTCATAAGCACAACTGGCAAACAAATAGCCCATTACTGTCAGCAATTTTCCATACATACCAATTCCAACTTACTATATTGCTATCACCTTTTCTCAGCTTACAGACTTGTACCATGTCTCACAAAAGTTCACACAGAAACACAAAGTTCATAAGCAATTTCTTTGTGTAAGGACATTTTTAAGTAGCATCCACTGTGCATATAACACCCAGCTTTTCTTTAACTGATAGCAGCTTATGTTTTATGCCAGTTTTTCATTTAGCAGCCATACTGATCACATGTTTAGTAGTTAAGGTCTCTAATAGAGCACACAACTGTACATGCATAAACAATCTGAAGTGAACAAAAAATGTACATAAATTTTGCACATGGAATACTTAACATTACCAAAATTAAAGTGAATAAGGTACAGTCACAAAGTTCTCCATTAAACTCCTCCTTACTCACACTGTACATTACACATTAGCCAAATGTTACATCATGCTGTGGGAAATGCACATGTGGAAACTGATGGCAGTACAGTTGGAATGTGATGTAATTTCGCACCACACGTTTCCAGAGATTAATGAGTTACCTTACTGTACCTCCGATCCATGGCTGAAATGCTTTGGAGATTAATCATTATAAACCAAGAATATTATTTCATCACTGCATGTTGTTAAAAAATTGGTGGATGAGAAACTGAATAAGATTTGCATGCAAAAACATATTCAAAAAGTCTTAAAGTTATTCATGTCCACACATTAATACAGAATTAATTAAAAATATATTAATTAATTAATTACTATAATTAATTAATAATAAAAAAACTTAATAAAGAAAGCATATTAAATGGGTGTTAAATTTTTTGCACCATGAACTTTTCACAATTCTTAGGTGAGAAACCCTTTTACATGGGGAACATATCACAATGGATATATATATATATGTTAATCCTATGGGAGCCTTTAGTAGTAAATTATTCTAGCACCTAAGGTGAGAAAACTTCTTAAGTGAGATTATCTTAAGCGCGATGGACTGTATATCTCTTAACAACCCACCTGTGAATATCAAACTGTAGCTCTAGTTCCAATGGTGCCTTATTGGCAGCTGATACAATACTAAAATCAGCTGGTGGAAGTCTATCAACACTCATAACACTGCCAAGAACTGCAGGAGATATCTCTGGTAACATACGCCGCAGTAAAGAGGTCACCTGAAACATACAGGTATACTGACATCAACCACATTTTTGGTTACAAAAATTTCCCTGTATGTAACACCTTGTGAATCACACCATTAGTGCAAGCAAGTCAACCCCAACTGCCCTAGTCTCTCTGTTGCCATGTTCTCTATGAGTCATAAGCTAAGGAAGAAGATACACTTCAGCATCAGCCATGCAATGGCAGCACTCCAGTTGACAAAATTAATATTTCATACACCTCCTGATCAGGCCTTGTAAAGTGCACGGTCTTCCCTTGAATAGCCCTCCTCTTGTTCATAAACTATTATATGAGCATGCCACTAGATCCTATCCTGTGGTGGTAAAATCCAGTCCATACTGCATATGTTCCATGTCACTATACTGTCGTGTATTATGTACCACCAACAAGGATTTTAAATTATTCAGAAAATGCCAGATTTGACATTCTCACAGTTATGCTGCTGAAATTCTAGTCATCTGGGACACAACACTGTGCCATACAGCATGCAGTTCCTGATATTCTGACGGATAAGAGTGCCTGCATCATCAGGCATAAGCAGTCTTGTCAGATTTCCTGACCCTGAAGATGAAGGCACCACAACCCTTCAAAATGTCAATAATTGCACAACCAGCAAAAAAGCATCACATCTCAACAGATGTGAACATTCAGAAGATGTGTTAGTTCATCAAACACAGGTTAACTCACCTGCCTCTGAACTCTAGCTGAGCCAGTATGCAGTAGACTCAGTAGGTCACGTAACAAACCATACTGGTGTGACAGGTATGTCCGGCCCACACTACTGCCACTAAGTGCCAAAACCATCAACAGCATTTCAAAGCAATATGTGTCAGCCGACTTCGGTGTGTCCACACTGTGACTACTGCTAGAACTTCCCCCAGATGGTGCTGTTTGTGCTGCTGAACAGAGAAGGGATTCCCACTCTTCACGGACTCGGGATGCCTCCTTCCTTATGGCCTGTACAATATGCATGCATACCTGCAAAGAAAGTAAGACTCCAAACTGCAGAGCTTACTTACTACTTCTCTCCAGCTGTTCCTGCTTGGCTTCAACAAATACTTCACTGCATAAACATGCACGCACGCACCCGCACGTGTGCACACACACACTATCATTCATAACATACATGGGACAAAACTCTCCCTGCGAAAGAAAACTGTCTCATTCACACTGCAACTTACAGAACAAACAAACTGTTCCTGGAATGAGAAAAAGTTGCTTTGCTTGCTTAGGAAGTACTGTTGTTTTTACAGTTCTACAAATTGTTCTGCATGAAAGCAAAATTTTAAATTAAATCTGACAAACTAAATATGGCCATCTGAGGCAGTCTAATGATGCTACAATACAGTGTGCCAAATATCTATCATTTGGAACAGTCTGATGAAGTGATGTCATGGTGTGAAATATTTCTTGAGTCCCAGAAGTTAAAAATTTCAGTTGTGGAGAATAAACAACAAATCTGTTAAAATTTACATTTTCATTAACCTGAATTTAAAATAAAGAATGTTTACATACGAAAATGGATAGAAACTGAATAATATGCTACAAACAGAGATATTTTTGAGGTCTCCTTTCTTCTGGGATATGAAATGCCCCATTGCCAATTCATTTACCAATAATCTTACATAGACTGGCATGGGATGTAAGCCAGGCCTCTGTGGTGACAGGCCACCTACTAACCACCTGAGCCATGGTGCAGCCCCCATTAGTGTACAAATACCACATCACAGCAAGTTAAAATGAGACAGAATTTACTGTTTTGGATACAAATATTAAACATTAGGTCTACAGAGACTACTAAAGACAACAATTCCCAGTACTGTCCACTGATAACATAAAATCCACAAGTGTACTGTAACTTACTTGTTTTTGCAGATGTGTTAGCTTACTCCGGCTGAAAAGAATGCCAACCATATGCTCCTTCAAGTCATTGCTTTCCTCCCCTTCACCTTTTCCTTCTCCAACATCATTATCCACAGGCTGATCTCCGAGAATTAACTTGCCAAACACCTACAGAGAAGAAAATACCAACATACTGCAAATACTGTTCATGTTGACATACCCTCTACTGTATAGTAGATCACATTTCATTATAATAAAACACAGAAGATATTCTGGAAAGAAATAGATCAGAAAAAGAACACTCTCTACAATGAAGGGCCACATGATTTACCGTGTAAAACTCATAAAACAATAAGGTAATCAGTATTACATATGGGGCAACAATTAGCAGTACAACTATCGCACCACTTAAAATAAGAATATAACACACTTTAGCTCACTCTCCACATCAAAGCATAAAGAATATCAAGCAAAAATATCTCCAGTACGTGACCAATGACACCCTAACCATCTTCATTATTTGGACACTAGCATCCAAGACTTCTTCAATATGTAAGCATAGGGACGTACATCATCCACATGTCAGCACTGGCACATCCAAAACCATCCACAGCCATCTTTAAAAATTCTGCACTAGCCAAAGTGTGTTCATTAATGCTTAAGCTTAGAATTTTGGTTCTTGAATTAATGCAAGGACTATTTCTGCAATGGCAATATGCAGAAAGCCCATAACAAATCCTGACATTGCTGTCATGTCAGTACAATTGATCACTTGATCTTACAAGGTTCAGAGAGAATATTTAATCCTTTGGTGCCAGAAAACAACTACTGTTGTCACACTGTGGATTGTTGAGACAGCTGAACAACTGCTACAGTCACCAGACATTTCAATGCAAAGTAATAGGTGAGACATTAAAATCCTCATCTGGGGCACTGAATTTCAGTGCCAACTAACTGCATACTGACTCATGCAGCTTGAGAAGAAGTTTCCAGTCCCTTAAGGTTCATTAGCATGTTCCAAACAACCCACCAGTGAACCCTGTCCTGCTGAATACATTCAACATGTTCACATCACTGGCACCTGTCCACATTCTTTTCAAATGTCCCGATGGGTGAGTCTCTGAAATGGGCCATTCTTGAAATTATCAACACCCACTGGTTCAGGACAGGCCCATCCCCTCTTCTGCTGCCTTCTGGCACTGTGATTAGCCAAATTCCTAAATAATCAACACATATTCATCCACACCATCATTTCAGAATCCATTATAACCAGTTCAGTCACCCCAAAGATGGAGGCAGTACATACCTCTGAAACACTGGACCTACAATGTGCAGAAACCCAAAAGATAACTATTATCTGAACACTAATCCAGTTTCTTTAAGATCCATTTTCATATTCCCATGCCACTTACACCTTGGTCTTCCAGGCTGTCACAACTTCAGGTTTTCTGACCAAAATTTTCTGCACATACCTCAGTTCCTCCATGCATGTCATGTGTCCTGCCTGTATTTGGTAAGGCTAGTAATTTTTGATGATGGGAAGCAATGGATGGAAGAATGAGACTGATCAGAAGAACACAAATAAAGAGGGCCTATTAACCCCCAGGACATTAAAAGCTTCAGTAAATCTGACAGCATGAAAAGAACAAAAGAAGTGTCTGTCTGGGTTGCCACCACCAGCAACGGTAATGACAGACTACCTCATCAAGTACTGGGTTTGCTAGCTCTGTACACACAGACGAATACTAACTGAAATGTGAAAAATAACACACACTGTACCTGTTGGTTATAAATAGGGCTCAGATTTCTATGACCTAAAAACTCTAGAAATATGCATGCATTAATAACCTAAAAATTTCCAAAATATGACCTAAAAACCTAAAATTATGACCTAAAAATAAGTATTGCTAAAAATATAATTACAAGTATGCCTTTTATTAAGGATTTTACAAAAATAATTATATTGTGAATCTGCATCTTTTGCATTGAAGTGGCGACCACATCATATTGTTGACACAGTAAAGAGACTGAAGATAAACTGAATTAACTTTTTGCATTATAAAAGGAGAAATATATTTACTTTTAATGATAATGAAAAACTCACACCTTAACTTAGCCTTTGTTTTCGGTAGTGTTGCAGTGGATGATGACATGCATTTCAAAATTGTCAAACTGGAAGGACCTCTGATTGTCACTAAGTAGAACCTTATACTGTAGCTGGAAAAACTCCTCTCTACATCGCACGACATAACGGGTGAGTACTTGAAAAGAGTCAAATCGTTGGCAGAAAGTCCTTGTTCATTTCCGCCCAATTCTGCTTCATTTCCACATAAAATGTCAGAAACTTTACACAGGGTTGAATATCCACAATTCCGTTCAAGCACACTTTGTAATTTTGCGTTAACTTTGTTACCTACTTCACCCTGTACTCGCGATAACTCACTTTCAGTTTGCTTCACAATGTTTATTGCATCACACAACTGTATACCCACGCTTTCAAGGTGAGTGATGGACTTCGATATCCCACAAAAGTTTGCTTTTATGTAGGCTAAGTTTCTTGACATTGTGACTGAAAACAACTCCTGTACAGATTTGATTGAAAATAAATCTTTTCTGTCAAACTTATTGAAGATCTTCTCAATCTGACTGTAATTTGTAAAATAGTAGTTTGCAGCATCGAGCCAGGTCCCCCTGCATGTTACAATGGGCTGTGTGGGAAGGGGTAGTGTTGGGGCCTCTTCTTTAAACTTCTGCACTCGAAGGGGAGACTTAATAAAAATCTTCTTTCTGTTTGCAGTTAATTTTTCAACCTCAGGGGTAGCTCGCATGAACCTCTTCAGCTACTCTCTGTAGGGTATACACGAGGCATGTTACATGTATCATTTTTGGATACAGCAGCTGAAGTACTTTTGCTGCCTTTATCATGTACGGAGCAGCATCACTTACAAAGAGAAGTGCATTCTCTTGTTCTACTTTATCTGGCCACAGCAAATTCACTGCATTATTGAAAACAACAGCAATGGAAGAGTTATTCACTCTTTCCAACACTTCACATGCCAACAGGAATATTTCTCCAGGCTGTTCATGTTTAAGGTTGTCCACAACAACATTTGCTACAAATCTACCATCTACGTCACTGGTTTCATCTATGGAGACCCATATTTTGTTTTTTACCGACACTATTTCTTATTTTGTTGATTGTATCCTCGTAGCAAGAAGCAAGATAGTTCTTTATCAACGTGGATTTGGTGGGAATAGGATGAGTTGGGTATTTTTCCAAGAACTTTCAAAAACTGGCGGCCCCTACTTTATGTAAAGGAATATTTGACAAAACCATCATTTTACAAAGATCCTTGGAAAACTCATATGCACTGCCCAATATAGATGAACTGCTGTGTGATTTCTCAAACAGCAATCGCTGACTGTTTTCCACAGTGAATTCTCTGTTTATGCAGCTTTTGTGTTTAGCAGCATTACAATGTTGTTGCACTGTAAAACATTTCTCAGCCGTGACTTCCACTTCACATAATTTACAGAATAACATTTTCCCATCAGTAGTAAATATTTTTCACCAAACTCTTTAACAAAACCATGCAATCTCACACTATCAGAGCACTTTACTTTAGGCATCTTGAAAATTGAAACTGTACTGAGGTACTGACTACTTGAAGTGGCTTATGCTGTACCAGTAAATACCCTCTCACCCGACTGCTTTCTTTGTATCATATTCCTTCTAAGAACCGTTATCTCTGACCACTGTTTCTAAGAACAGAAAGTCAGATAAAATTCCTTGCCAATAATGGGAAATACATTATAATATTTATGAGTTATGATTCTATGAATGATATATAGTGGAATGTTAAAAATCAATCTAAATATGACCAAAAATATGCTATTATACAAATATTTGTGAAAATATGACCTAACAATAAAAATATAGTCAAAATATGCATTTATAGGACCCATAAAAACAGTGTTATCATGTTCAGAAAAGCTAGAAACATGTCGAAATTAGCTTAGGTATGGAAAAACTGGTCAAATAAAAAATATGACATGTCATAAAAATCCAAGCCCTAGTTATAAATATGTACTGATTACAGTGAGGATTACAAGTAAATCTTTATTAGTACAACTACTTCACAGAAAGCAGAACTTTCATCATGAAAATTTATTTGTAACCACTGTAAAGATGCTTCTCATTTGACTGAACAGTTAATGAATTAATCCACTGGTGCAAAACATCAGGCACACCAATCATAAAGTGTCATGCTCAAAATGTCAAATGTCGGGCATGGATGACAACCATTTAATGGTCTCCATTATGCAGCTCTCATTTAAATTCCAGTATCCTACATATCAAACAAGGCATTTAATTCCAATGTCAAAGGGTCAAATATACAGTACAATAGCAAACTACAGTTTATTGACTTTTTAAGATTTTCTTGTATTTTTGGTTCATTTTTATGGTCCTAGCCAAAATCCTGTACAAAAAAGCTTAACTTTCTCAACTCAAGATTTCATGATTTTAGATTATTCTCACAATTAAGACACAAAAATTTGGACCCTACAAAACGAACCTTTAGTTAACGTTACTGTTCACAACACTGCAGTTTATGTTGCAGAAATAATACCATGATTATGTGTAATGGAAGTGAATCAGCAGTGAACTACTGCAGCAGTGAACTACTGCAGCAGTGTACTAACAATTCTCAAGTGTCAGCATGCTGTCACTGGTCTAAAAGAAGATGTCACAAGCCATTTAGACACAACAGCATATGTAACTCAACACCGTTATTGGCTGATCATGATTCATGGACATAAGCTATCTTATGGTTGGCCACCATACATAGCAGCTTCTTCAGAAGTTCCAAGAATTTGCTGGTATAATTTACAGGAATTGTTGAATGAGGGAATTTTCTGTCTCATAAGTTGGCTTCACTCATTACATCATCACAGAAATAGTTTCGCCATTTCATTACTTCTAAAGGTATAACAGCAGTTGTTTCTTCCTTTCATCTGCTTGAGGTTGCATCACCATTGCAAATGTCAGTAGTTGAACAACAAATGAATATAAAATTTTATGTTTTGCTGCAGAAATTACCAGTGGAGACACTAACTATGTTGCAGCAAGAGTATGGTGACAGAGTAATAAGAAAATCTTAGGTGTATGACTGGCATAAATGCTTCCATGATGGATGCAAGTGTGTGGACGATGATCCACATAGTGGTTTCCCATCAATATCAACAAATGAAGCAAATGTCAAGTATGTGAGAAGTGACAGAAGGAAATGTGTGGACCAAATTGCTTCAGAGACTGGAATTTCTGTAGGAAGTTGTCACAGTATTCTTTTTCATGTGTTAAACCTATGCTGCATTTGTCAACATTTGGTTCCTCGAATTCTGATGTCCAAACAAAAAGAAACATGAATAGGCAATTCTGGTGACCTCATTGACATTGCTAACAGAGACAACAAATTCCTTAACAAGATGACTGCAATGCAACATGCAGCTTCTTGCACAATCCACAAACAAAACAGTTATCTTCTGAATGGCAATGATCATCACCTCAAAGCAAAAAATTTTGAGTCGAAAGGGGTAAAGGAAAGGTTTCGCTGGAAGGTGTTTTTTTTCCCCGACTGTCTGTGCACTGTCCATTATAAGTTCATCCATAAAGGTAAAACTGTGAATAAAGAAATGTAAACTGACATCTTACATCACATTAGGGATACAGTTAGAAAGAAAAGCCACGAAAAATGAAATACCAACACTTTGTTTCTCCTTCACGAAAATTCTCCAGCAAATTGGTCAGTTTTGGTCAAGGATTTCTTAGCAAAAAACAATATGAAAACACAGGAGCATCCCCCCCAAACTCTCCAGAACTCAATCCAGCTGATTTTTACCTTTTCACTCAACTGCAATGAGCACGGAAGGGACAGTGCTTTTGTGATGCTACTGATTTCTTAAAGAATGTGACAAAAGAGCTGGCAGGGTTTTCATAAAATGGCTTCCAGGAATGTTTCCAAAACCTTTAGAGTCACTGACTGAAGTGTACAGTTGTACAAGAGGACTATTTTGAAGGAAATGTAGCACAAATTATTGCACTGTTTTGTATTTCTCTGAAATACAGTGATTCCAGGAACACTTTTTGTAGCTACCTTGTTTTTGATGCTTACAGAATGATGGACTTACGCAATGTCTTGTGCAGTGAAACCCAAATCTTCGCATGCATTTCAAGTTGTATAAATATGTATTTAGTGTTACAAGGATGCACAAATTTTAAAAAAATCTCAGAGCCACCTCAAAATTCCAGGCACCAGAACAGTGACAAAAAGCAAGTTCTATATACAGGACACAAACATAAGGGATCACAGTACAGTACTTATTTTCCCAGGTGACCTGGTGCCTGGGATTTGTGCACCCCTTCAACTCAATACACACAGTCCATATGTTGCCATACATTCCATTTTGACTATTAAAAGTAAGACATTATTGCAATAACACCAGAATACCTGTGATGTAATCAATCTGAAGACTCTCAATGTTTCTGTCTCACAGTTGCGCTGCTGTATTGTTTGAGCACTATGCTGATGTCCAAGCTTAAGGCTCTCACCTTCAACCTCTCCCAGAACACGTATTTGACGCAGGCGTAAAGAATTGTCAGGTCCTTTCAGCTCCAAGCGAACCACTGAATGAGATGCATCTGAAATTAAACAAACATCATACAAGAAGGTAAATAAATTAAGTTGTCAACACAAAACAAAGATTATTTTTCAACAGGTATTTAAATGCAGATGTGGACAGTCACCTCTAGTAATAAGAAACAATGTTAGTAAGTCAGAACAAAAACTGGGGCTTACAAATAGCGTTGTTACTTCTTATTCAGAGGTCTAATATTTTCATCATTCACCAGCTGTAACTCAGCATACATCAGATTTGTAAATAAAATGTTACAAAATTACACTTTCCCATAGCTTGAGGGATACTGTAGCTTTGTTATGGTAGTAATGTTCTGTAGCAATCACTGAATGCCCACTTCCTGAAAAACTGAAGGACTGATCTCCTGGCTTTCTCTTTCATCCAAAGCAAGTCCATCACAATTATACTTTTGGGATTATAATGGAGAAACTGTATTCCACACAAGTGATGTCACTGCAGCCATTGCAAATATATCAAAAGCTCAGTTATCCAAAATGTGGAGCAACACCTGCTGTATATGCAGTGACAAATCAAGCTCACATATATACATATACAGAGTGTCACAGGAGGAACGGACCAAACTTCGGGAGGGTGTTCCTTATGTTATACTATACCGATATAACCCAAAACACCTATGTCCAAAGTTGAATGGTTTCCGAGATAATGGCAAGTGAAGTTTGAAACTTTGACAGCTG
>Ga0209629_10001049_pt1 | contig 16663 bp, 8 predicted proteins | sample TergutCu122P5_FD_187286 | JGI IMG/M metagenome (GOLD analysis project Ga0209629, IMG submission 187286) | Cubitermes ugandensis P5 segment gut microbial communities from Kakamega Forest, Kenya - Cu122 P5 (SPAdes) (version 2) | ecosystem: Host-associated > Arthropoda: Insects > Digestive system >...
CAGTATTGTGTTTATTAACAACTACAATTATGCTCTACATGTTTCGGACGCTCTTTGCGTCCATCATCAGGAGCACTATAAACTGTAATAGCAGCCACTGGTGTTTGTCATGAGTTGGGATGGAATAAATCCTGTATAGCTGTCAGGGTCGGTGTGCACTATACTATTCCATGGCTGAACTGCGAATGCAATTCGGCCATGGAATAGTACAGTGCACACTGACCTTGACAGCTATACAGGATTTATTCCATCCGAACTCATGACAAACACCAGTGGCTGCTGTTACAGTTTATAGTGCTCCTGATTATGTACGCAAAGAGCGTCTGAAACATGTAGAGCATAATTGTAGTTGTTAATAAACACAATACTGCCAGAGTTGCATCTTGTTGGTTTATTATATATTATATACTAAATGTATTTGAATTAAATTGTCACTTCCTTATAAAACTTCTGTGTGCACTTCCTTTAGAGTTTAATGTTGGCTTATTTGTACATTCATTCATAATCCAGTGAAAAAAAAAATTAAGTTCTGTAATATGAAATATCAATTAAAATGTTTTAGAATCAATAAAATTATTACATTCCAGTGGTTTTGGCTCTGTGATCCCTTTTAGACATCTAGTCTAGAATGTTCATTTTGAATGGTCATATATGAATCCTATTTTAAAACAACATGATACCTCCTATTATGGGCAAACACAAAGTGGATATTTCCTTCCACCTTAAATTTTCTAAAATGTTCTTCACATATGTTATAATAACACATTTGTATATTTCCTCTCCATTAATATACAGAAAACTGTATACCTACAATGAATACTTCATAATCACTGACTTCCCTTCAAAAGTAGGACCAAATATATACAACATGGGCACAAGCCATTATGTCCTTGGCCCCCAAAACAGAGATAACAAATATGACATCGACCCGCCCGCGGACACAATGTAAGGGGTTGGTTATTATGACTTGCACTGTGGCACAATAATCTCCTTAATCTGAACTATGTACAGCACCAGTAATGGGATCATATGACACTGTCCAGACAACACTGTTCAGTTTCCTGCATATAGCTCCACTTCATGTTCAACTTTTGCATTTCAGTCCACAGAAATTATCTTGTAAGTACCTACTAGAAAGATGTGTAAAAACTGCTATATTAAAGAATACCATAAAGCTCATGGGAGTGTGAAATCCTTCTGCACTACATTAAGTGCAATACTGCACAAGTTCTTACATTCCGAGTGTTGCACTATGGCACATACACAATTCAATTCATGTTTATGTTTAGCACTATAACCGAACATTGTTCCACTCTCCCAAGAAGATGGAAAACTGGAGACTGGAGGACAAAACATCACATGGCTTGACATCGTTCTAGCATCGAGACTGATCACTGATGAACATCCATTATAACTCAAATATTTGAATGCTCACAGTTGGTACCACTTCTTGTCCCTGTATTTGAGCATGAGGGAATGTGCTGACTGGGAAAAGTTGTCTGCCTCAGACATCATCCGCTGTGTGCGCTCCTCTAGCTGACCCAACTTCTCTCCTCTCTCCACGACCATCTGATGTGCCCTCGCAATCTCACCTGTTGCTGATGTCGCACGCTGACCCAGGGCTTCCATATTAGCAGACGGGCCAGGAATAAGCTTCGCCACACTACGGGATGCTCTGCCACTGGATTCACCAACTACAATAAGCAAATCACTGAAAACAAAGCTTCCAACACACATAATTTTATTTTAACAGAACAAGTAATTAGAACTTATGCCTCATACTTGCCTTTAAACACCTCCGTCTATATGATGTGGCTAGCAGTAAATACACAATAGTAATTTTGCAATGCACTAAACCATTTTATGTCCAAAATTTCCATGAATACACATGCTACATGGGGGACCTGGGGTAGCGTAGTGGTTAAGGCACTGCGCTACTAGTCAGATGGTCCCGGGATCGATTCCAGATGTTGTCACTGGGGATTTTTTCCGTGGTACCCCCGAAAGAACCACATGCCCTGAGGTCGACTTAGCCTCTGAAAGTGAGTACCAGGGACTTCTCCTGGGGTAAAGGCGGCCGGTGCGTTTGGCTGACAACCTACCACCCTTGTAGTGCCGAAACGTCAAGAAAATCTGGGGCCTTAATCTACCCGGAACCCCTTGGGTCACCTCGGCCTGTCGCGGGAGACCTTACGCATGCTATATGATATAAAAGTATCTACACAGTTGTAATGTTTCCAATTATTGTGTTAACATAAAAAACAAGGCTGTAAAATTTTTCAACAGGTATATTTGGAAGAAGCGGTTAGGAATGACGTGCTAATATCAGTGTTCTTCAGGTTACTTAGATCAAGAGGGCATGTAGCTAAAGTCACAAATGTCTGTACATACCCATTTTAAAATTACCTTCCAATCTATGCCTGACCATTCAATGTGGTCTCTTCCTTATGCATGTGTACTGCAAACACCATACATCTTAAGTTCCTTGATTTTATCACCCTCATAATATTGAGAAAGTACAAATTATGAGGCTCTCCATTATGCTCTTGTCTTCAGCCTTCAGTCAATTCCTCCCTCTCAGGTCTCAATATTCTTCTCAACACCACACTCTCAAATATCCATAACCTATGTTCTTCCCTTAAGGTATGACAAAAAGATTCACACCCTCACACAAGAACAACCCAAATTACACACTATCCTGAAGACGGAAGCAGCAAGGTCCTCCATATCGCCTATACCTATTTACAAATCTACACCATGGCATACCCCAGAATACTTGAAACTTCATGAACGTTTTATGAGAGCCTTAAAACCTGCAGGAAAATTAGAGGCTTTGAACAAGTGTAATAATTATTTTCTTAAACTGTATACATAAAGATGAAAGATAATCATCATCGGATGAATAACTTGCATACAAATGTCACATTGGCACACACTATATAAAAAAAGTAACCTCCAAAAGAATGTAAAAAATGATAATGATGTTTTACACTGCATTTAGGCACTCCAGTTGCAGTGGTGTCATTTCCATGGCAGAAATTCCTATTGTAAATGCACTGGTCATAGTAACGGTAGAATACTATAATGTACAAAGGAGGGTTGTGACTAGTGGCATTATTTAATATAAAATATCATGAACATGTTCAAATATTTGGTCACTTTTATTAGCCGACTAATGCACTCAATTATACAATTATACAATAGTTTTCAACCTGTTGTAATGCACACACACACACACCACAGGTTCAGAATTATGCCGCCAAACACTGACCACGCACATGATAAATATTTGTGAACCATTACAAGTAATTTCAGTCAAAGTACAGGTCATCACTCCCTGATGATGGATCCTTTGTGATCCGAAACACGCTGGAGTAATTTTTAATTATGTGTCTTTTAAACTTTTATACAACATAGATTTTAACATCTACGTTTTGTATAACTGAGTGCATTAGTCAGCTAATAAAAGTGACTGATTGTAATAATGCACAGTGGAAGCCAGAAATTAATGTTCAAATATTGTGGGTAGTTTATGATACACACACAACACAGTTCCTTACAAAATCATGAAATGAGATAATAACTGAATACCAATTCTGGGACAAGCTTCTGAAGCCTATGAACATGGACAGTAACGAATATTATTAGTTATTAATTCAATGGTACTAATACTTTTTCTGTAGAATTCGTCCCCTTGTGGTACATCACATTAATAACTGATAAATACATACTGTCAACCACATCAAATATTATTTGTCCCACCAACACGTGCAGCATGTTTCAGTCATGCTATCCATTCTCAGGCGTTAAATACATAATATTTAAAACTTAAAACAGAATGCACAAATATTTAATTTGTGAGATGTTACAAATTGAGCATCATATGAACATTATGTAGCACTTAAAATTGAAATATATGTTGTCATTCCATTTCAGTATTTTGTGTTTTAAACACAGCGCACAACACAGCATCAAATAAACAAATGCACATCTATATATAATAATACGTTAGTCTAAAATGTTAATATTAAAACACTTAAAAACACTCCAACATGTTTTGATCATTATTCAGATCATCTTCAGGAAGCTCGTAGGTTCCTTGTTAAAGTCACTGAATTTAAAATTTAAAAATGTAAAAGGTCAAATGCGGTGATGCGGCAGCATAACGTTTGGTGTAAGTGCGCAATGTTCCCCACACAGAACGTTACACACTTACATGAAATGTTATGCTGCTGCATCACCACATTGACTTTTTGCATTTTTAACAAATTTTAAAATCAGTAACTTTAACAAGGAACCTATGAGCTCCCTGAAGATGATCTGAATAATGATCGAAACATGTTGGAGTATTTTGAAGTATTTTAATATTAACATTTTAGACTAATATATTATTATATATAGAAGTGCATTAGTTGGTATGTAAGATTCGGTGAATTAAAATGCACGGTGAAATAATAAAAACAGCATCACATAATCTGGACTAAAACCCATCACACTTACCAATTGTATACGTCACTCCAAATTTTACATATGTTTAACTTCTGACATTTGTAGTCCATACTTCACTTTATATAATTTTGTACTATCCACCTACACAAAATTCTAACCAGTAATCATATGAATTTCAATTTTGCGTAGTAATTTCACACATTTGATCACACTGTATCTGTGCAACAGAAATGTCACCCTGCAGATGGCCAGATTATTGGCCAAAACATGTAGGTGAAAATATCACAGTAGAAATACACCAGTGGATTGAAGTGCATTTCGTTGGTTCTTGACGCACATGATACAAATTAATGCACAGAATATGGAACATAGTACAATAGGTCACATTTGCTGAAATGTATGATTGCACAGAATTTCAGGTTCCAACATGAAAATACATCAGTGTTGAATATTTGCATGGTCACCATGCTCTTGTTTTTGTTGCTGTCATTCCTGTTGTCACTTTTAGTACTACCACTACTACTACTACTACTACTACTACTACCGCTACTACTAAAGGTAAAGCAGCCTGGAGTGGCCCAGAGGGTTCCAGAAATTTAAGGTTCCCAGATTTCATGACAACGGCACAGGATGGTGGTAAGGTTGTCAGCCTTATGTACCGGCAGCCTTTACCCACAGGAAATAGCCTGGTACTCATTTCTGTTAGAGGCTGAGTCAACCCCAGGGCCATAGTGCGACCGGAAGGATTATGTCACTTAAAAATTCCAATGACACCATCAGGAATTGAACCCGCGACCTGCCGGTTTGTAGCGTAGTGCCATAACCACTACGCCACCACACGCCCACTACTACTACTACTACTAATACTAATAATAATACTAATACTACTGACACAACAAAGTTGAAAATAAGGAGGTAAGTAATGCAGAAGAGGCCATCCAAGTAAAAGGCACTGTGTTAAATTCATACAACTGGTCTGTGGTGCAAAGATGTCATCTTTCCAAACCACCAAGCTGGATGACCACTAGTCAGCATGCCATCCACATCTGATGGACTGCATCCTCTCTCTGCAACCTCAAGGTGTGCTATACTGTGATAACACATAATTTGACATACTAAAGTGGTAAACTTACACAATTCTTCTCTGTCCAAGGAACGTACACCACCTCCAAACAGTCCCTTAAAGAAACCTTCTTTAGGAGGTTCTGGCATGTCATGAGGTAGGAACAGCTCTCCCACCATTTCTGCCAAGCTTAAACTGGAATGAAGCAACATTTCTGCTTGAAGTGAGCATACATAAATGAGGGTATATTAGCATTACACAATAGGGTGGCCAGACATTGTCTTTTTACTGTTGTGTACAATTGTCTCAGTAAATGTAAAATGGGGTACAACATTGTGCCGTTCTCATTAACACTCCTACACACACCTGCATAATTTGTACTAGTAATTTAGAAGTTCAAAATAAACAGGCTACCGCAGTTGCATTGTTATATTTATCCCGCTTAGGTATCACTTTTATAAACAACCAATATTTGGAACATTTTTCAGCATCAGGGTCATTCTCATGCTTTTAATTTGCCAGTTCTGGTCACTCTATCATACAACAAATCACCATCATAATGCACTCATCGTTCATTTCTAAATTTACTTTCAGAGTGCAAATATAACTCTATAAGGCTTGCAGAAACTTCTGTAGATTTTTAAAAATAAGTTACATAATCACAATTTGGAGCTATAGTTTCTTGGGCATTTATTTGACCATGAGGTCTTCACTCTTCTGGAATGTTTCACAGTGTAGCCAAGGCCAAATACCAACCTATGTCATGTAACATCCCACAAAAGCAAGGGCTTCAACAGCACTGCTGTGGAAGCCTCAAATACTGCTAAACTGATAATTTTACCCAGTTAACATTTTTCTCACATAAAACTGACCTGCAAACACAAAGATGAAACACAGCTATCCTTGTACATGCTTTGACTGCTGGTAGGTCAATGTTCAACTTTCATAATACATGTCCAAGTTATCAAGGAACAGTCAGTGGGTCACACTGTTTCCCAATTTGCTCACAAATCACACACACACTGTGAGGATATAACATATGTGGAGCGCATTTTCGACATCAAGAATGTATTTCTACCTTCCTCCCCGTTTTACACACCATAAAAGAAAAATTCTTACCAGAAGTCTGCAGACACTGTAAACTTTTGTACTTCTGTGGGTGAGCACAAATACAATCCGTGCCCACGGTTACTGAAGCAGAAAGTTCTTGCTATCCTGGAATACAATTCATAACTTGTGTCTAACAACATTCACAAGCATCAAACAACACAAAGGTTCAAATTATAACAAATAAACAATGCACAATAACAAAAATGTAGAATGAACTCAACTAAAGAAATATTACTTCAATTCAATATACAGAACGATGACAAACAACACATAACTACGACAATATGGAAATTTATACTGACAGATAACAAATACAATTAATTTGTAATTAAACACTGGAAAAGCATTCCGGAAATAAGTTGTAACAACGTGGTGAATTATCCTTTATCACCTTAACATACTTATTTCTCACAAGCAACCACTTTCATAAGAACAACTTACACGTGGCTCTCCTCACCTCAACACGATACATGGTATATGCAGTGACAATGCACAGTCTAAAGCGAAACATATCAACAAGCAGCACTGCAAAACATAATCCTTCATGTGTCCTGGTATCATCGACTTCCCCTGCAGCTGACTATTCTAGAAAGGGCATTGGTTCCTTTAACCACTCATCAAGTGTCAATGTTTTAGTTTATGTCGTGTGTAAGTGGTTTTATGAAATCCAGTATGTGCTGATGTTAAATCACAATGTATGATCATAGAAGAAAAAGCAACTCAGACTGGTAAATGCAGTCTTCATTATCAATTCTATGGTGGGAACTAAAGAAACATTTTTATGTATCTGGTTAAGGGCATCACAGTTTTAATTAAAAATGGCAAGTCAATAAATAACTCATCCCATTACATTGGAACTTTGCAAACTATTGAGAGAATTTACATGTATTAAAGTGTCACATTGACTTCAGAATTATTTGTGCACTGGCACGAAATTTAGACCATTTGCGGTGCAAGAATTTGTGGTCAAAAGTAAAATTTTTCTGTGCTTCTGTAGTGTCCCCTGCAATACAAGTACAGAAATACAAAATGTTATATTTAGAAAGGAAGTGCTTCATGTGTTACCTGTAACTTAAAACTATAATTAGACCATGAAAAGAAGTCCCAAGGATGATGGGAATGCTTTCATAGCTTCAACCTTTCTGCTTAGTTACATTCCCACCCAGCCAAATCTGGCTCCATCAGTTGACCCAAAGTGCTTGTTACTGTGATGGTTTTCAAGTGATTATCGCCACACCATATTTGTGAACAGAATGGCTAGAGTTCAGGGAAAAATATAGGTTTATATGCTGCAGGGAGCCATAACAACAATAAGAGTATGTGGAGGGGGGCCAATCTATAGAACTTGTTTATTTTGTCTCAGTACTGCTGTTCAAAATGTAGTCACAGGAAACACATAAGAAATCAATGAAGCCAACTGATACCCAGTTGCACTACGGAGACTATACAGCTCTATAAAAGCATTAATAAATTACACTAATGGGACAGAAGCACAAAACTTATCCGACTTGTGACAATGTGACTGTTAAAACTTATCTGACTTGTGACAATGTGACTGTTCCAGTGGAGCTGTGTAGAGAAATACATTCACATCAAACTGAGGAAAATGCTCTTTTGAAAACATTGTGTGAGTTATTGCTTGATAAAGGACCATGTATAACTCTGTAACAACTTCAATTTTTTAACCACTAATGGAACAAAAGGTGTCAGTTTTTACATTCATCTACTGTAAAGTAACACAATATTCCTCTGTTAGTATCAAACCACCTTATTGGACAATGATTCAGTATTTGACATGAGAATTATTTGACTGGAATACCCACTCTATAAACTGCCAAAGTATCTGCTGCATAAACTTAACTAGTGATAGCATTTACATAATATATATGAACTCCATGACAGAACTCAGCACATACTGAAGGAAAATGATAATGCAAATAGCATTAGATGTTGGTTTGCTGTGTGGCACAGATGTGAGAATTTTTGTATTGTATGAGGTTAGCCAGTATACCTTTCTTCTATATGGGTTGTGCTGTTATCTGAGCATTAAATTATGTGTCCTTCAAATCTTAAAGTGAATACATGCATGTCTACCATAGATTCATAAAGGGTGAAAGAAATGCCAGGAACACACTGCAAAGAAACTTATATTCATATAGAATAATTAAAGATCTGTTTGGCCACATAATGCACAAGTAACTTTAAAGGTGACTAAGAAAAAAGTTTCGTTCATTCAACATTCAAAAACCGTCCATATCATTTACTTTATCATAACAACAGTGCCAGGAATTCACACTTGTTTAACTGTTACAAACACAGTAACTTCACCGTGTGAAATCATGCAATGCATTGAGAAAAAAGTACAGAATCAGAGTACAGTCTTCTAGGATGTGATGCATGTAGTTTGATAGATAGGTATTAGTGTTCTGGCAAAACCTGATGCCTCCATCTTCAGGGTAGAAGAGTCTCTTCTATCCTGGGAAGGTACCAGGTCCCTCTCAGATGTCGGTGCCTATCTACTAAACTACGCAGTGTGATACTGACCTCCAGTAACACCAAAAATAAATACAAGCACAATAAAAATTAAATTGCCATAAACATGCATGGGTGAAACAACAGAACTTTTGTGTTCAATTTCAGATATTATTATTATTAATACTGACTAAGATGCACATGACACACACTTTCTGATAGCTTCCCATTTCTTATCTGAAAGGCATACAGACTAAAATATGCGAAAATGTAATTTTAACTGACACTTCACATAAGCATGCAACTTGGTCTCTCATCCTAAGGCAGGTACATAAAATGAATGTGTTTGAAAACAAGTTCTTGAGGAGAAAATTTAGACATAAGGCAGCAGGGTGGAAAAAAATTACCTGAGAACGAGCTGTGTAATTTATACACTTCATCTAGATTGTTAGGATAATGAAAAAAGGGCATAATGGGCATGGTATATAGCATGCATGGGAAAGATATGACATTCTTACAAAATTTTGGTCAGAACACCTCAAGTGAAGAGACCACTTGGGGAACATATGTGTATTGTGGGAGGGAAGACAATATTACAATTGACGTTAAAAATTGTGTATTAAGGTGTGGACTGGTTCTGATGGTTCAATATACTGTCCAGAGACAGAAGGTCTAAACATGGTGATGGAATGCTTTAAAGAAAAGTCCTCCACCATACAGTAAGTTACCAGTTAAAGTGTTAAAGATGCAGCAAGTTAATCTGTTGAAGTAACTGCATATGACATGCTATTACTGACCAAGTACTAAAAATATTTCAGTGATGTGCTACGAATCTGCTGCCACTTGAAATAAATAAAACAGTACATATGTCAACACAACCATCATATCACAAGACAGAATGTGAGACAGGAAGCACAAACAGTGAACTGCAGCATACATGTAAAACAAATGAGTCATTCAGTGAGAAAATAAATTGATTCACAAAAAATTGTGTGACATAAATTAAAAAACATACTTAGCACAGTTCAGATTTCCATGTTTTCCATCCAACATTCCCATAACATTCAGACATTATGTTTACAGTTACATGCCACTTGCAGAACTGTTTCAAATGCAATCCCTAAGCTATTAGCAATCAAAAGCCTCTATTCACAAAGTGCACATAAAAAGAACACAAAATGAGTTCTGAGGTTTTTACAGGGGTAAAATTCAGGAGTCCAGTCTTTTGCAATGTGCTACTATATTCTCAGATGGGTTCTCCTCAAAGTTTCGAAGGAATGGGTTGCCACAAAACATCACGAACTACCCATCCAATAATGCAGCAGCATCACATTCCAGAAAACCAGAATATTCAGACACAAAATACGTCCAAAACTTTCAACCATGATCTGCCAGGATGAGACACCATGTACCACCATTTTTTTAGGAACATGTTTTTTCCATATTCAATGCAGAACTGAAGACAAACACAGCATATTCTTCTCAATTATTAGTGTCTGTTAACCAAAGTACAACTACCAGATCCCAAAAGCATATGCTTTGACAGACCACTACCATAAGAACCTCAGATCTCAGAGAAAGCCCTGAGTTAGCAGCAATGCACAGCATGTTCCAGTTTCAACAGGCTGTCAAGCACAGAATGAAGTCACACAAATGCAACAGACTGTACACAATTACATGAATGAGATACTGAATGAGTCTTTCCTTAAACTGTGGCAGTGGGGTACCAGACAGAGTAAGAGGGCATAACCCAAAAACAATACTGAAAATACATGAGCTTCTGGTCTACGCAGCAGTGCAGCTAAGGTATCTGTTCCTCTAGGATATGACACTGCATCCCTACGTAATTTGTTCCTAATGTTTCGAGATAATGTAGTTGTCCTGTCTTCAAGGGTCGAAGTATCCACGGACTAGGCTTTTCAACCCTTGAACTACAACAATGTCTCAGAATGTTACGAACCAATTACCCCGTAATTTGGTACATCTGAGAACAGACACCTCAGTGCTGGAACTGCTTCCTAACAGCACAAAATGTCTAAGCCCCATTAACTGGCATGGAAAATAAAATGTCACTTCATATGGAACTATGTTAATTACCATTTATTTCCTTCATAGTGGCCCTGCTGTCATGAAAAATGTAATTTGACAGCATTGCTATAAAAGGATGGTCACTATGTGTCTCATCTTACATACATTGCCTACAGTCCTGAGATGCCTCACATGAAACTATGCTGTATGTATTACTTAAGCATCAAATGGTAGCATAGTTACTGAATACTTAAGAGGAAAGGAAGCAGCTGTGGCTTCATTTAGGTATTATCCTGATATCTGCTTGGAAGAGCTGAGAAAAACCAAGAAAAACCTCATGACATCCTGTATGTGGTACAACAATGGAACACAAGACCCATGGAATAGCAAGTAAGAAATGTTTGTATGGTGTAGCACTTTCGGTACATTCACTCTGTAATTGTCCCTACTTTTCCTGTTGTTCCTACTGTTTGTGAATACTTTCAATGCAGTGTAAATGTAGTAACTGATTGCTTTTGTTTCTTGTGTGAGATGACATGTTAGTCACGTTTCTCTGGCCTCACTAGCTCTGCCATATATCATATATGGTGGCACATTCCATTTCCTATACTTGGCTCACAAAAGTGAGATGTTCAGATCATCATGTGTTTTTCAGGCATTACTTTGTACCTCACAGGAAACAGTCTGTTTCCATTATAAAGACAAATCACATGAATGTGCATAAGTCTTCAGGCTACGCATCTGTTATTATTGTACAGTTTTAACCAAAATCAGAAAGTGTCAACACGTTTTAGTAAAAATTCCAAATATGAAATTTCATGAAAATCTGACCAGTGGGAACTGTGCTGTTCCATGTGATTAGAAGGCTTGATATGATGATGTCAAAAACTACTGTGTGGACTGAAATACAAGACTATCAGCAAGCTAAATATATTTTTATGAAAACCAACATTGAGGAAACTCAGAATGGCAGTGACAGGAAGTATTCTATTCTGTTATTTTCCTTTCACCTTGTTGTTAAAATACATCAGTATTGTGTTAACAAAGGCCTCCATACCCATGCCAATTTCAAACTTACAGCTTGACATTTGTGGAGAAACAAAAAGAGATCATGACAGAGAAGATGAATGGGTTTGTTGAACCCAGACTATGACAGATGAGCAATGGTACCCACTGCCACTTATGAAGGAGAGTGCATCATTCATAGACATGACATGGCATACTTATGACTATGTGTCACATGCTTAGAAAGAAGGCTTCAATATACTGTTCTATATGTAGCCACTTTTATATAATGTACTAGTATTTCAAGATGTTACAGCACACAGCTCAGTTCATGAACTTACAGAACTGACAATAATTCTCTTATTTCTCTGATTCTTTTGTGCAACACAGTTCAACGCAACTGCTTTCTATTGTCACTGAACTGTGACTCCTGAAGCATATTTATGAATTGTTGGCATAATTTGTTTACTGCTATCAGAAATCCCACTAACAGAACTTCAGTAACAGTAAGTAAAAACCGGTCTTAACTGATTTTGATGTAAGACAGCCACAGAACAGAATAAAATAAACCACTACTACGTCTTAATTTACATGAAATTCATTATATAAATGTATCTACTAATTTACAAATTATGTATAAAAACATGTCAAATCATGCTACATAGAAGTGCTGTTTGAGACTGCTTGTAAGTTTACAGGCAGTACAACTGTGAAAATTTTGAGTAAAAATTACATTCCCATTCAAATATTATTATATGAAATGATTCTCAAAATTTGTCGCATTATAAATACATGAACAAAAATCATACTGCAATTAAAAAAAAAAGGTTAGGTATTTGAGTGTGCACACAAGCATGCTCATTTGTTTTGTGTCTGCATACACAACATTTTTACATTCTGATGCTTTGTACATGCTTCAAGCTGGACTAAAATACACAGGAGAAACTGTTTGGGCGTTGAATGTCCCACGCATCCTAATGTGTAGAACTGACTGGTATGAAATGTTCACATGATGTTTATAGTGTTTTAATTAGAGGAAGGCCACCATATTAGAATATCAATGTTTTCTCTTTATTGTGAACAACAGTTATTTAATAACACAGGTTCTATAATGAACTTCCAGAAACTACTCATGAATTATATGAACATGAAAAAGCCCTGTATGCAGATTTAAAGTATGTGAATTACTTCAAATTCATTGCTAAAACTAGAGTACTAAATATGTCACCTGTAGAAGTTACATTATTAACTAATCCAGTCTGTAGTAAATGTTGTTATATTAGAATTGACAATGACAATTTCCAACACTTCTATTTACATACTGAAAATAACGTTGATAGAAAGAGGGTGAATATAATTTTTTATGTATTTGAAACCAGTGTTACACTGCAATAATGACTGTACTCCCCTCACAGTTCTAAAAAGATTAAATATGAATACAGACAGAATGATAATTTTATATATAGTTTCGTGTGGGCACAAAATTCGGCTTTTCGTCCTGAGGGGGAGTGGGGACTTGGGTGGAGGGCATTTAGAATGAGTGCTTGGATCAAATCTGACAGAATTTGATCAGTATGTGACAATGAACACTTCTTAGATTTTCCAATAGTAGCCTCAACTTCAAGAACACTGGGCTGAGATACCAACAGTGTGGCTGCATGTGTTTAAGTCTGCCTGTCATCACATGCAATACCTGGAAGAAGCAAGTCTTTGACACACTCAAGAAAAAAGTGTCATTGAACAAACCAAGAATCAATCAGTAAACTTCAATGGCAAATGTAAAAGATAGACTCAACCCAAATTTAAACATGTACACTGTTGAAATGTACAGACAGTAATAAATGCATACAGGGCAATAACAAAGCTTCATAGTATCAAAGAACCTTCAAGAAACATACATTTGAATACAGACTTAAGTTTGTAATACTGATTCTGAGAAGCAGGCCTTCCCCCATTGAAAACATTATACAGCGTATATACTGTATCTGTGTCGACTTACTGGTCAGTGTCTTCATTAACAAACATCTGTTGGCCCCAAATGGATAACATAGGGTCTACAATGCCTTGTTTGGTTGTCTGAAAACTGTTAAGAGGAAGAAAACAAGAGAGAGAAAAAGATTGCAGGATTGGTTAGATATGTTGTACACTATTGTATTCCCAGATCATTATTTTAGTGATAGGTAAGGTATGTGTTAGTAACATGCATATGCATTTCCCTATGTTAACTGCTACAAATAGCTCTGTATTTGTATTAATGGGGTTCTGTGAGCAAAAGATATCCTGCAGCTTAAATTTGTTTCAGCATCAACTGTGACTATATACACATTGTTAATTAACATAAGAATAAAATCATAATTGTATGATTCATAAGCACCCTTATAGCACTTTAAAAAAAAAATTTAAATGCCACAGCATTAAATAAATGATGAAGGATAGTAACATACAATTAACGAAAGACGACAGAATTAGAACAATAATAATTGAAGGGTATAGCAGACAATTTGACAAGAGAGACTGAACTGTCCATGTACCTAAATAATTCCTAGATAATGTTATACCACTGTGGAACTTCAGAGGACAGAGATTTTATTCCCTCCTCCTTGCCTGTGCACCTATGTACATGTATATGGACCAATTTTCAGACTTTCTTCTCCTTATTATAGTTTTATAAAACATATGAATACAATGAGAAGAATTCACAATTTTTCGAGTTTGTGGGAATATGTGAAATTGATTTATGTTTTAAATTAACTTGAAATTAATGATTCATGTCATATTTTATTACAAACATGTTTGGTAATAGAAATAAACATAAAAATGGGTTTCATTAGGTGCACTTCTCTTCAAACCATTTTAATCCCAAAAAATTCATTGGCATTAACTGAAACAATAGAATCTTAGATTGATGTGGAGTGTTTGCAGTTAAATCTATGCTACTACCTGGAAATTTAAAAAGACTGCATAAATTAATCTAGAATATATTACAAATCCAAAATATTATAGACTATATATATGTTAGTGCATACAGGAAACAGTGAATTATTTCAGACCAATGGACTGCTCTAATGTGTTATTATGGCAATGGTCACATTTTACATGTTGTGGTTTGGACAGTAAGGAAATTACATAGAAGACAGCCATCACTCTGCTGGCTTCTGCTGCTACTTCTACTATTCCATGGAGCTGAGTCCTTCTAGAAAAGCTAACCAGTTCTCAGCTAGTCAAGAAACTCTCTGCAATTGGCAGAACCCAAAGGTTCATTAATGCATTTACAAGAGCCTGCCAATTGTCCCTGTCCTGAGCCAGGACATGCCCCCCATCCCACTTCCTGAAGATCCATCTTAGGATCCTTGCATTCCATGGACCAAATCTCACGTCCCTTTCCCTCAGCTTACGTCATTCCAAAAGATCAGTCCAGGCCTGAGAAACATGTATGTGTTTCATAATAACACCAGTGATTATAGTGAAGAGTTGTTAGCACCTTGTCCAACCCCCAGACTGGAGGACCACCCTCTGTCGGCTGTCTGTGACTGCTTATTCAATATATTGGCAGCTACCCTTGCTGGTTTCAGCTCAGGTAACTAAATAGAAGGAGATGTGACCCGCTGTTGGGCACCGTATCCTATTCTGAAGAGAAAGTATTTACTGTGTAAAGTTACAGTAATATGTAGCCTCTTTCAGTAATTTCACAGGGACAGGCTTAGGGCGTCACACTTTTGTATCCTATAACAACTTTTGAACCACGAGACATTTTAATAAAAGCAGACACAAACATCAAACTAGTGAAGACTACCACATGGTCACAGCTCTTTATTTTCTGTTGCTGATGATACCAGAACAGGGGCTGTGCAAACATATGCAGCAACACGTAATGTACAGTTTGACAGATTTCTGTTTCACACTACATATAATGAACTGCTGGAACTAAAAATTATAAACTTCATAAGGCAACACACAATATTACCTATAAATTTCATGTGAATCATTTTTAGGTCAACAAAAATTAGATATGGTGATGATGCAAAATTATTGCAAGATAAGGTTGAAATGGCAGTCTTCCCAGATGTGATAATGTGTAGTGTGGCAGATGGATATGAACACTCGCAATGTTTCTAACATTTCAGAGGAACATAGTACGTCCATATTCAACCCTTAAATATGTTCATCCAGAATCCTTGTAACTGCCCATAAAACCACAATAAAATCCCATCAGATTAAGACTGTGTGGTGGAAGTACTGCTGTTTGATGATGGCAAGGACAGTGTTCAGTCTGTGTTTTGTGTTTTGATTTTTCACAGAGGAATGAATAATCATTGAAGGTGAGTCTTCTATAATATACAGAGTGTCACAGGAGGAACGGACCAAACTTCGGGAGGGTGTTCCTTATGTTAAACTATACTGATATAACCAAAAACACCTATGTCCAAAGTTGAACGGTTTCCGAGATAATGGCAAGTGAAGTTTGAAACTTTGACAGCTGTTACACACTTACTGATTACCAAATTCATATTGAAACTGGCAGGAATATGTGGTTTC
>Ga0209629_10001051_pt1 | contig 16657 bp, 15 predicted proteins | sample TergutCu122P5_FD_187286 | JGI IMG/M metagenome (GOLD analysis project Ga0209629, IMG submission 187286) | Cubitermes ugandensis P5 segment gut microbial communities from Kakamega Forest, Kenya - Cu122 P5 (SPAdes) (version 2) | ecosystem: Host-associated > Arthropoda: Insects > Digestive system...
CCCTTCCATGTGGCCGAGGCCGGAGGGGCTGATTTCGTAGGTGATCCCGTCCGTAATGGGGGTCTGTTCGCCGCTGCCGCCCATGCCGGTGAAACTCAGGGCTGTCCTGCCGCCTTCCATCGTCCTTATCTCGCCGACGCCGCAGTCCAGCTCCTCGAGAGCCTCCGCGCCCAGCGAAGCCGTCCCGGTCAGGCCGTCGTAGGAGGCGGTGAATGTGACCGTCCCGCTCTTTCCGGGGGTATATGCGCCGTTATTTATGACGCCCGCCGGGTCGTCCGATGTCAGCGTCAGCCGGGCCGGGTCTAGGTCGATCCTGTGGTAATACTCGTCCAGGCCGTAGACGTCCAGGATTACCGGGAAGCCCAGGAAGGCGCGCCCGCTCCCGGGCCTGACAGCGATCCGCGAAACTTGCCCCGCCGGGGCGTTGTCGTACACCCCGAAGGCGTTCACCACCTTGCGCTGTACGCCGTCGGAGAGGTTGTTGACGACGGTGTAGTCCGCCGCGCCGGGCTCCTTTATGACCATCGTGGACGAGCCGCCGCCGTCCAGGTGCATGGCGTTGTACGCGCCGTAGCGGAGCATGATCCGGCCCATCTCGTCGTTCGTCGCGCCGATGGAATACGAGCGGCCGTCCACCTCGGCCAATATGAGCCGCTTCTTGTCCCGGGTGATGCCCAAAGCCGTGCGCGGCTGCCGCCCCGCCGGTATCGTGCCGTAGGAGACGATCTCGCCGTTGGCGAGGATGCGCCCGCCGCCGCCGATGGCCGCGACTATCTTGCTTAGGTCGACGCCCTTGGTGCTGATCTTCAGCTCCGCGCTCTGCCCTGCCTTGAAGAACGGGCCGAACCAGTCCGCGGAGGCCTCCTGGATCACCAGGACGTAGCCGTCGGCCGGGACTTTGACCGTCTCGCCCTTCCGGGAGACGTAAGAAATGGCTTGTCCGCTGACCACGACCTTCAAAAGCCCGCCGAACCGCGCGTCGACGGAGGCCGTGTCGGACATGGCCGCCGGGGTTATTATAACGGGCAGAACGAAGTCCGAGACCTTGTTTATCGCGCTGACGGCGATATTCTCCTTGCCGTCGTTGTAAAAGTGTATCTCGGTCTGGATGAACGTCATGAACGGGTTGTTCGTGTTGTCCAGGAAAAACCCGGAAAACTCGTTTTCTTCCTTATTGAAGGACGTGTTCAGGGACAGCAGCTTCCCGTCTTTGACCTCCGGGCCGAACGCGGAGGAATGGTCCCCGGCGAGGCCGAAGAAGTCGCCGTTTGTCCCGGCCACGGCCCCGTTGTCCGCGAGAAGCCGCGTCACGGTCTCCTTCAGGCCGGCGTCGTTTGCCGACGCGGCGGGGCCGACGGTTATGTACGGGTCGTCGAGGGGGATCGTCAGGACGTGGATGTCCAGCAGCCCGGCGTCCGTGACCTGCCGGTTCTCCTCGTATGTAACGCCCTTCGTGACCGCCCGCCGCGTCGTCAGCTCGAAGAGCGGCTCCGCGGCGAGGGCCGGGAGGGAGGGGATCAAAGCCAGGACGGCCGCCAGGATAAAAGCGGAGAGGGGGCGCATGGGGCGCCGTGGGTATGTACGCATGGGGGCTCCTTTCGGGTATCGGATTAAGTTGCATGATACAGGGTGATTATAGGGGGTATATGAATAATGTGTAGGCATAGATTATGCTTATTTTGTGCGTCGGTTTTTCCAAACGCTGATAAAAAACAAAGCCAATGCAACCACCGCGAGGAAAACAAAAGACAAAATAAATCTGGTCGGATTATAGCTTCCGCCTTTCCAGACAGTAAGAAAGTCGCCGCTCGTACTCATATATGTCATTGGTAAAAGTTTTGCGGCTGTTTGAAGAAATGGAGGAAATTGAGAAACCTGCAATCCCATCATACCGCACATAATCATAAACCCAAAATACAGAATCATTGTGACGGCATAAGTTGGCCCGAATTTTCCTATCAGACTGGCAATGGAATGGGAAAGTACCAGTAATATTCCCCCGAGTATAAGCACAATAAAAATCACAAGTAAAACAGCTCCGAACGACGGCGTGTGTATCTTGATAAGGGGAACATCCACGGCGAAATAAATGCCTGTCGCTGCCAGTAAAAATACAAGATTAGCCAGTAACTTAGACGTGAGAACAGCCCGTTTGTTTATGCCAAAAAGATCGAGGCGCAGGGGAATATTATTCTCAAGCTCCTGTGAATAAATGGCCGCATAACCGATAAACATAGTCGCCATCGGGATAATCATCATCATCGTTAGGAATATCGACGTGCGAAAATCCGTTTGTTCTGACGCCGGTATATCGCCTGCGAAAGCGTTAGCAAACAATATTGACATAAGCAGGGGGAAAATCACGCCAAAGAAAAATACAGCCGGATTGCCCACAAGATTCCGCATCTCATATCCCAGCAGATTTTTTGAAAAACCTTTCTTATTCATTTCCCCACTCCTTGCCGCATATGCTTTTCTGCGTTGACAAACAATATCTCAATATCGTTTGAGCTGCGTTTGTAATCAATATTGTTCTGCGAAAGATTGGTCACGATACTAATTTCGTCCTCGGCGTTGTTGCAGGAAAAAGCAAGCAAATGTCCCGGCGCTGTGATTTGCGGAAGGTTGGATGTGATCCTTTTGTTTTTTTCGGTGTTATCAACTATGATGATAACTTTACCGCAGAATTGCTCAAAAAGCTCGGCGGTTTTTCCAAATGCCACAACCTGCCCTTTGTCAAGGATCAGCAGCTTATCGGTAAGTGTTTTCAATTCGTCGTAATAGTGCGAAACGATACACAGCGATCCGTCGCTGTCCCGATACCATTCCTCGATTTTAGACATGAGCGTTTCCCGCGTCTCAAAATCCAGACCCGATGTGACCTCATCTAAGAATGTAAGAGGCGCGTTTTGCATCAGCACAAGGATAATCGTCAATCGTTGCTTCTGCCCGCCTGACAGAGCCGGAAATTTTTTGTTCAGACAGGGCGCGAAATCAAAAAAATCAATAAGGTCTTTCAGCTTTTTGTTTTTGCGTATGTCTGTGTTTAGAATAGCTTGAATGATGTATTTCACCGGGACGGTTTTTACATAATTGTTTTCCTGCATATGCACGGCCATATCCGTGGTCTTTATATTGGAATTGATTTTGCCGCTATATCCCGCAAGTCCCAATATAGCTTTGACAAAAGTAGATTTGCCCGCGCCGTTTGAGCCGATAATCCCGATCCTGTCGCCTTGTTCGATTGTTATGGGCTCTTTGATGTCAAGAGCGGTAAAATCGCCATATTTAACCTGTAGGCTCTCAATATGTATCATAACGTCCCCTCTTTTAGATATTTTTCGCCCTTACCCCTTAACCTTTCTCAGCTTCGAGTCAAATTTTCCCTCCAATATGTCCAGCTTGTCGAAGATCGCGCCGTGGGCCTGTTCATTTTCGATTTCGAGTTTGGCCAGGTTGTCGTGTATGTCCTCGACGCGGGCCTCGAGCTTGTCGAAGCGGGTTTTGAGTTTTGTCTGGCCTTTGGCCAGGCTGTTGACCGCCAACACCAACGTCTCAAGCGCGGAGAGGATTTTCTCCTCGTTGTTCATTACGGGGCCCCTCTCTTATATTTTTTTATTCCGCAAACTCCTTATCCGGCACGCTCATTCCCCCTTCGCCGCCCCTTCCTCCAGCCCGAGCTTATACACCCTGGCCGAGCAGATCACCATGTTCGACTGGAGCGTCAGGTCGCTGCCGACCGCCAGCTGCTCGTTCCCGTTGAAGTAGTAGCCGCCGCCGCTGACGCTCCCGCTGGCCTCCAAGGTTATATATATGTCGTACTTGCCCTCCATAGGCGCGTAGACCGACGAGCCGTCGGCCTTTTTCAGCACGTCGCGCGCCTGGGCGGTCCTTATGGCGACGATTTTGCCGAGGGACTGCTGGCCGTACTGCTCATAGACGACGTCGCCTTCCCGGAAGGCCGCGACGCTGAAATCCCGGACCCTTTCGATCACAAAAGTCGCGTAGATCGTGGTGTTCGCGTTGACGATGCGCTCCGCCGGGGCCGAGAGCCTCTTGTACCCATAGCCCGCCGCCAGGCCGAGGATCAGGACGATCAGCAAAACGTCCAGGACGCTGACCTTCCCGAAGAACCTGCCGTTTTTGTCCGTTATTTTGGCCACAGCCTCACCCCCTCACGCCGTCCAGGCTCACGACATAGCCCCCGGCGGCGAAATCGGCGTTCTTGACGTACACGGCCTTGCCGACCAGCACCTCGTACTGCCCGACGAGAGTGTCCTTCTCGGTGACCAAAGCGTCGGCCTGAACGGTCACGTAGATGAAGCACAGCCCGTCTATCGGCGCGCGGCGGATCACGCCGGCCGCGAGGTCCGGGGCGTCCTCGACGTAGGGCTCGACGGCCACGTCCGTGATGTCCCCGATGTAGTAGCCCTTCAGGCTGTCGTAGAGCTTCGCGCCGGTCTTGATCTGGCCGGCGAAATCGGGGGCGCGCTTGGCGATCTCGACGACGTAGGTGATCCGCCTGTCCCCGGGCTTCGCGGCCACGCTCTGCGGCGCGGAAAAGCGGTACGCCAGCGCGATAAACGCGGCCAGCAGGATCACGAGCGCGATGTCCAAAAGGCTGATCTTCCCGAAAAGCCTGAACTGACGGTCCAAAGAGATTCCTCCTTATCCTGCCGATGCACCCTCGAAAAGTCGAAAACCGCATTAGAGCTGTCATTCTGAGCGTAAGCGAAGAATCTTTCCCACAATGTTACGGGAGCCATTTTAGCATAAAGACCCTTCGCTCCGCTCAGGGTGACAACTGGTATAAAATGGTTTCCGAGGGTGCTCTGCCGATGCAAGGAACGGTCTTGACCGTTCCTCACAAAAGTTTTTCATACAGCGCGAGAGTCCGCTCCGCCATGGCCTCGGCGGTGAACTCCTCCCGGTAGATCCTCCGCGCGTTTATTGTCATTTTATCATACGTCTCCCGGTTTAGGCAAACGGAACGTATGGCGTCCGCCAGGGCGCGCGGGTCCTTGGCCGGAAACAGCAGGCCGTTTTCGCCGTTTCTTATCACATAGGGGTTCCCGCCGAAATCGCTCGCCACCGCGGGGACGCCCAGGCTCATGCCCTGGAGGAGCGCCACGGACGTGGCCTCCGTGCCCCAGGAGGCGTTCGCCTGCAGGTCGGTGATGTTGAACACCCCGCCGATGTCCCGGACGAACCCGGCGAAGACCACGCCCGGTATCTTTTCCGCCGCGGCCTTTGCCCTTAGCGCCGCTCCGGACGGGCCCTCCCCGGCGATCAGGAATTTTACCGTTTTGCCCCCGGGCGGGTGTTCAGCCAGGAGCCTCGCCGCGTCCAGGAGCGTTTCGTGCCCCTTCTCCGGAACCAGGCGCGCCGCGGCCGACACGACGAAGTCGTTTTCCCCGAACCCGTAACCCCGCCGCAAAGCCGCGCGCTCCGCCGCAGTCACGGCCTCGACCGGCTCCGCGCCGTTCATTATTACGCGAATCTTTTCCGGGTCCGTCCCGACGGCTGTCAGGTTGTCCCTGGCAGCCGGGGAGACGGCGATTATCGCGTCGGAAAAGAAGTTGTTGACGAAACCGATGGCCTGTTTCCGGGGGAAGCGCCGGTTTTTCGCCGGGACATCGAACACGCTGTGCCTCGTGTATACGAGCCTGCTCTTTCCGCCGAGCCGCGCGGCCACGCGCCCGGAGAGGGCCGCGTGGGTGTGGACAATGTCCGGATTTTTCGCGCGGATCAGGCGGAGAAGCCCCGCGATGGCGCGCGGGTCGAACGACCGCTCCCCTATCCGGGGGGCCTCCGTTACGCCGACCCCTATCTTTTCAAACTCCGGGCGAAGGGCGCTGTTTTCGGGCAAAATGACCTCCACGGCGCATTCCGGCCCGTTCAGATATTTCGCCAGAGTAAGCGCGCACCTGCCCGCGCCGCCTATGTTCGTGTCCGAGAGTATGTGCAGGACTTTCAAAAGGCAACACCCCCACGGAACCGGAAGTATACCGGAGTGCGAAAACATTAGCTTCCTCTGTCTACGTCGCCGGCAAATGTTTTCTGCATCCGGTATAAAACAGCCGGATTGTCATTGCCGTGAAAACGATTTTGTAGGGAACGGTCTTGACCGTTCCGCACCATCCGGTCTTGACCGTTCCGCACCATCCGGATCGGAACGGTCAAGACCGTTCCCTGCAGATTTTCGTTCACAGTGACGTGCGCAACGTATACGTTGAATCCTTCGCTTTGCCCAGGATGACATTTTACAGAAGTTTCCTATGACCCGTCAGGTTCCCGCCCCAACCCACGGAAACCGGAAGTAAAACAGCCGGATTGTCATTGAAACGATTTTGTAGGGAACGGTCTTGACCGTTCCGCACCATCCGGATCGGAACGGTCAAGACCGTTCCCTGCAGATTTTAGTTCACAGTGACGTGCGCACCGTATAGGTTGAATCCTTCGCTTTGCCCAGGATGACATTTTACAGAAGTTTCCCTATGATCCGTCAAGTTTCCAGGATGACATTTTACAGAAGTTTCCCTATGACCCGTCAGGTTCCCGCCCCAGCCTCACAGCCGCGCCGCCGATCCCCAAAAACACGAAAAACGCCAGCATGACCTTGTAGTTATAGAACACATAGTCGAACATCCCCTGGAACAGAAACCCGGCGACCGCCGCGGAGACGCCGGCGCAAAGCGCCTTGGTTTTTCCGGACGCCCCGTAGACGAACGGGAGCTGCGTTTTGTAGAAGACCGCAAGGAGAGCCAAAAAGACCAGCAGGCCGAATATCCCCGTCTCCACGAACACCTGCAAGTACAGGTTGTGCGAGTGCGGGGCGACGACGTTCGCGAAGGCGTAGAAAGGGTAGGCCACGTTGTAAGCCGAAATCCCCTGGCCCAGGCCGCTGAACCAGAAGTCTCTGAGTATGCGGACGGTCGCCTGCCATATGTATATCCTGTAGGAGGTGGACGAGTCGCTCAAAGTCGTGATGCGCTGGAGCATACTGGACGGCAGGACGAACGGGGAGAGCGCCAGGGCCGCCAGAAAAAACGCCACTAGGCGCTTCGCCGTGAGCAGGACGAACACGAACGCGGCAAAAGCCAGCGCCAGGTAACACCCGCGCGAGTACGTGTAGGCCAGGTTGACGAGCAGCAGCAGCGATATGCCGAGGTAAACGGCCTTCGTAAAGACCCTTTTGGAGGCGTATGCCATGACGGCGGCCAGCGGCAGCGCCAGAAGCAGATACGTCCCGTAGACGTTCGGGTTGGCGAAGGTGGAATAGACGCGCAGGCGCAGATCCGCGAACTCCCGCCTGTCCACCCAGGTCATGTCGACCTTCCCGGACAGCTTCTGATACATGCCGACAAGCCCGGTCACGGCGGCCGAGGCGGAGAACGTGAAAATAAGCGCGCTTATTTTCTCGCGCGTGTTTATTATCGAGACCAGCAACGGGTACGACAGCATGAAAAGCGCCGTCAGAAGCGCGATCTTAATACTGGCGGACGGGGTGAACGACGTCAGGCCGCAGAACAGGCCCGTCATGACGAGCGCGGCGACCGCCAGCCCGGTCGGGTCGACGGCCGCCCGCACCCTGCCGGTCAGCAGGTTCAGGAAAAAGCAGAAGATCACATAGCCAATCAGCGCGGCGGTCAGCATCGTCGGCAGAAACGGCAGGAGCCCGGCCACCGCCAGCACGCCGAATTCCGGGTGCGCGGCGGCGAGCAAGGCGCCCAGAACCCCCGCTGCGCCTAAACCCGCGTAGGCCGGGGGGACGAAGAACATCGCCGCGGCGGCGCAGGCGGCGGCCACGGCCGCGAAAACCGGCAGCGCCCGGTATTTTTCGAAGCGCCTCTCCAGAAATTTAACGCCGCAGAGGCGGTAAACCCACGAAATCAGCGCGCTTTGGGCGAGAAAGCCGTCGAGCTCCGAAAGCAGCCGCCAAAACGCGCTGTGCCCGGCCAGAACCGCGCCCTTCCCGCGCCCGAACGCGGCGAGGGCGTCGAAAAAGCCGGCGGCCGCGCCCGCGAAAACGCCGCTTTTGTACCGGGGCGCGCGCTCGCAGGCTTGAACCTCGTCAATGGGTCTTTCGCCGGCCGCTTCCTTCTCAAGACGCTCCCAGCCGAAAGGCTTCGACAGAAACCGGCCCAGGACGCTCCCGGCGAACAGCCGTTTGAAAAAGGCGACGATCATGTCGGTCAGCCGGAAAAAAACGCTGTTGTCCATCAGGCGGCGGCAGAAATCAAGCATATTTCAAGTCCTCTCGACCGTTTGTCAATTAACCGTATACCCGCCCTTTATCAGAAACCACGCGTCCGCCGTCACCGCGACCCCGCGGCCGTCGTACCGGGGGATGATCAGCAGATGGTTCGCGGGGATTTTCACGCCGTTTGTAATGTCAACCCCGTCCGTCACGTCGCTGAGGCCGTTTTCGCCGGGGCAGACGGCGGAGGCGGAGCCGCTCCGCAGGATGATCTCCGCGCCCTCGCCGCCCAGGATGATCCGCCCGGCCGACGCGCCGACGGGGACGTAAGCCGCGCCGGCTCCGGCTCCGCCGGGAGTCTGGCCGGCCGCGCCGCCGTTTTGCAGCGCCTGGACGGTCAGTAGGAGCTGATTGACTTTTTCGTCGAGGCCGCTGACTTTATCGTCCACATAACTTACCCTTGCAAGCGGGTCGTCGGACAGGTCCCCCGGGGCCGCCGACAGGCTCGCGGCGGGCAAAAGCGCCAGCGCCAGGACAAGGGCCGCCGCGCCCAAAACCGGCGGGAAGCCCGTTTTCTTTCCGGATGAGTTCATCGGATAAGCCTCCGTTTCGTTGGAAAAACGTTACCATAAGCTGAGTATAACACATACGGGACGGGTTTATCAAATAACAGAACAGTTACAGCATACCGCCGTCACTCAAAACTCCGCGTGCCCCGGCGTCCTGGGGTAGGGTATCACGTCCCGGATATTTCCCATCCCGGTCACGAACATCATCATCCGCTCGACCCCCAGCCCGAAGCCGCCGTGGGGGAACGTCCCGTACCTGCGCAGGTCGAGGTACCACCAATAGTCCTCCGGACGGAGGCCGGTCTCCCCCATGCGCGCGAGAAGCCTGTCGAGCCGCTCCTCCCTGGCGCTGGCCCCGACGACCTCGCCTATGCCCGGGAACATCAGGTCGGCCGCGGAGACGGTGGCCCCGTCGTCGTTCTGGCGCATATAGAAGGCCTTTTCCTCCCGCGGGTAATCCGTCACGAAAACGGGCCTGCCGAAGGCCTTTTCGGCCAGATATTTCTCCCATTCGGTCTGAAACCCGCCCCACCTTACCGGCATGATGAACTTCTCCCCGGATTTTTTGAGGATGTCCAGCGCGTCGGCGTAAGTCACCCTTGCGTAGGGCTCGTTGACCGTGTTTTCGAGCTTTCTCACCAGGCCCGGCTCGATCTGGGCGTCGAAAAAGGCTAGCTCGTCCGCCCCGTATTTCAGCGCGCTCATGATCATATGCTTCGTCAGGCCCTCTATGCAGTCCATCACGTCCTCCAGGTCGGCGAAGGCCATCTCCGGCTCGACCTGCCAGAACTCCACGGCGTGCCTGGCGGTGTTGGAGTTCTCGGCGCGGAAGCACGGCCCAAAGGTGTACACGTCGCGGAACACCGCGCAGAAGGGCTCCACGTTCAGCTGCCCCGTAACGGTCAGGAAGCGCCCGCCGCCCAGAAGCTCCTTCGTAAAATCCACGCTGCCGTCCGGATTCTTCGGAACGTTCCTCAAATCCAGCGTCGTGGCTCGCACGACCTCGCCCGCGCCCTCGCCGTCGTTCGAGGTTATGCAGGGGGCGGCGACGCAGACGAAGCCGTTTTTTTGCAGGTATTCGTGTATCGCGAACGTCAGGACCGAGCGCAGCCGGAAAACGGCCGAGAACGTGTTCGTCCGGCCCCGCAGGTGCGCGACGGTCCGCAGATATTCGAAGCCGTGCCGCTTTTTGGAGATGGGGTAGTCCGCGTCAGCCGAGCCGAGGATCGTCACGCTCTCCGCGTTGACCTCCAGCGGCGCTTTCGCGTTCGGATTTTCGGAGACGGCGACGGTTCCGCGGACTTCGACGGCGGAGCCGTTCGCCGGCGGGCAGTCCAGGATCTCCTGCCCGAACACGACCTGGATGTTCTTCTGGCAGGACCCGTCGTTCAGCTCGAGGAAGCCGACCTCTTTGGACTGCCGGACGGTCCTGACCCAGCCCGCCAAAGACACGTTAAAGCCGGCGGGGCTTTCGCCGGCGGCGTGCCGCTCGAAGAGGCCGCGGACCGTGGAATATTTCTTTTTGATGGACATAGAACGCTCCTTGGCGCATTGGCCGCGCTTTTTTTGATATACAGAATATATAATTCCTTGATTGCCCGTAATTTATCATCAAACCGCGCGGCTTACAAGATGGGGAGCAAATAAAAAAGAGCTGGGGATTTATACCGGAGTGCGAAAACATTAGCCTCCTCTGTCTGCGTCGTCGGCATATGTTTTCTGCATCCGGTATAATCCGCAACCCTTTTTTATAAGTAACTCAATCCACCGCAAACGTCCTGACTTCCATAGGCCCAAGCTCCGTTTCAAACCGCCTGCGCGAGCCCCCGTCCCCGGCTGCGACCTCTATGTCCGCCTTTATGCGCGCCGCGAACATGTTTATCGCGAACAGAAGCCGCCTGTCGCCGTCCGTCCGTATCACGCACCAGACATAGGGGTTGCCGCACCTGACCCGCGGGCCGTTCAGGCCGAGCTCAGCCATCAAATGCCTGAACATCGCCAGATGGGCGCGCTTCGTGAGCTTCCAGTCCATCCCGAGCCATACGGCCGCCCCGCCGCCGGGGAATTCCTTTTTCCAGGCCGCCGTCCGGCCGGAAACCGCGTCCCGCGCCAGGACTTTCCCGCCGTTTTCCCCGCCGAGCCAGACGCCCTCCGATTGCAGGTTGCAAAGCTCGCCGGCGTAGCAAAACTCTGTCCGCCCCGCGGCCTTTTCGCAGCCGCCTCCCAGGAAATCCCTCAGGACGGCGCAGGGCTCGCCGTTTTCGCCGAGCTCCGGGATGACCGGCAAAATCAGCAGTTTCCCGCCGTTTTCCACGAGTTTTACCAGGCCGCGCTGGACTCTCTCCGGCATGCGCCTCGACGCGCACACCACGAACGGCCTGTCGGTCCGGCCCGCAAAATCCGCCGAGAGGTCCACGGCTTCCGGCGTGTAGGACGCGCAGAACGACGTGAACAGCACGCCCTTTTTCAGCAGCTTCCACGCCCGGCTAAAGCCGAAATCGGTCTCTTTGAGAAGCTCCTTCTCGCGCTCGGGCAGCAGGTCGGGCTTTTCCCGCGGCTGTTCCCAATCCAGGGCCAGGTAATAGTCGCTCTCGTGCCACGCGGCCGCCAGCCAGGAGTTTTCGGCCAAAAACGCGCCGAATCCGCTAAGCGCGCCGTAAAGAGGGCGTATCTCGTTCTCCGGGCCTATGGGGGCGTTGTAGTCGTACAGGTCCCCGTCCCCGCCTATATGGGCGGGATTCCGCCCGCCGGTGAACACGTAGTAGTTGACGCCCTTCATGCCGTAGGCCAAGTGCGTCCGGTACCAGCAGGAGACGTCCTCCGGGGTGATCGGCGGCCAGTCGCACGGGCTTCCGGCCTGCATCTCGAAGGCCGCCGGGGGGTAACCCATCAGCCGGAGCTGCTCGTAGGCCAGAAAGGCGTCCGCGGCGAGCCGCGGGACGGGGTTTATCTGCTCGAAGTCCATGCCGAGGTTGTAATAGGTGTCCACCCCGAGCAAAAAGCCCTTGCCGAGCCTTTCGGCCGTTTCCCTGAAATAAGGGATCATCCCCGGGTTCCCGCCGTTGTGGATCAGGTCGCAGGCGATCCCGCGCTCTCTCATCCAGCCCGCCAGAATGCCGCAGTATTCCGCGACGGTCCCGAAGTAGAAATCCCTGTAAGGGGCGTTCGGACGCTTTTGGACGAATTCCGCCCAGCGCCCGGTTTCGCGCCCGTAGCCCATGGCCTCCGGGCTGTAGTCGAAGCTGCCGGCCCATTCGTGAATGCCGGTCAGCTCGTTGTCCAGCTGCGCGAAGGCCACCGCGCCGCCTTTGCTTACCATATGCCGGGCTATTACCGGCAGAACGGCGTCAAACCACGCCCTTGTCTTTTCCAGGAAGACGGGGTGCAGGTAGGAAACGGACATATGCGCGGCGATCGGGCTTCCGTCCTCCCTTTTCGCCAGGATTTCGGGGTATTTTTCAAACAGCCAGCCGGGAAGGCCGCAGTAGCGCATCTCCGAATACTGGTACGGGCCGGGCCGCACGATGACCGGAAGCCCCTTTTCCCGGCAGAGGGTCAGGAACCCGTCCAGATCGGTCTCCGGCGCGTCGGAGAAGCGGAAAACGCCTTCCTCCGGCTCGTGCAGGATCCACGGGACATAGGTCGCCGCGGCGTTCGCCCCAGCCGCCTTCAGCATGTCCAGCCGCCAGGCCCAGTCCTTTTTGGGGACGCGGAAATAGTGGAACTCGCCGGAGACGAGAAAACCGGGCTTCCCGTCGAAATAAAAGGATTTGTTGTCCCATGTGATTTTCCGCATATCAAACCTCCGCCTATCAAACCTCCGCCTATTCCCTATTCCACCGTGACCTTTACGCAAACCGGATACCCCGCCGCAAAGCCGCCGCTCTTCTTCAGCCCCGGCGCGATGACCGTCAGATGCTCCTTGCACCTGACCCACTCCATTTTCCCGTCAAAGCCCAGGATCCGCACGTTTTTGACGATCCCGTGGAACGCGCATTTCCACGGCTCGCTTCCGAGGGCCTTGATCCTTACGACCCCGTCCTCGGGCCAGGCCATCGCGAAAGCGTACACGCTCCCGTCTTTGTACGTGAACCGGAAATCCTCCGGCGTGTATCCCTTGCGCCGGGTATCCGTGAAATGCCCCTCCGGCGTCTCGGTCGGCCCCTCGCCGTATTTCTTCCAGTAGGTCGTCCCATAGACGCCCTCGCCGTTGATTTTTAGCCACTTGCCTATGGCGAGCAAGATGTTTTTATCCCCGTCCGGTATCATCCCGTCCGCCTTCGGGCCTATGTTCAGGAGCAAGGCCCCGTTCTTGCTGACAATGTCCACGAGGTCGCACACTATGTCCGCCGGCGCCTTGTAATCGTTGTTTTCGGTATAGCTCCATGAATTCCTGGCGACGGAGGTGTCGCACTGCCAGAAATCCGGCGACACCTGGGAAAGCTGGCCGCGCTCGATATCATTCACGGCCGTTCCGGGCGCGAAGGCGTCGTACTTGTAGTTGATCGCGACCTCCTCGCCCCACTCGCCGGCGCGGTTGTAGTAATAGGCCGCGAATTTCTTGAGGTACGGCTTCATCGGCTCGACCTGTATCCACCAGTCGAACCAGACGACCTTGGGCCTGTACTTGTCCGCGAGCTCGCAGGTGCGCGCCAGCCAGTCCTCCATGAAAAACGCGTCCGCCTCGACGTCAAGCTCGTTGTAGTCGCCGTTAAGGACCTGGACGGCGGGCCAGTAGAGCTCGCCGTATTGGGGGTCAGCCACGTCGCTGTCAAAGTCCCTGCCCCAGGCCATGAAAAAGTAGTGCTCCACGCGGTGGGACGACGCCGCGAACACCATGCCGCGCGCCTCCACGGCCTTTTTCAGCTCCCCGACCACGTCCCGCCCTGGGCCCATCTTCGCCGCGCAGAAGCCGGACAGATCGCTGTCGTACATCTGGAAGCCGTCGTGGTGCTCCGCCACGGGCATGACGAACCGCGCCCCGGCCTCGGCGAAAAGCCGCGCCCACTCGTCCGGGTCGAATTTCTCCGCTTTGAACATCGGGATGAAATCCTTGTAGCCGAAGTTCCTGTGCGGGCCGTATGTTTTGACGTGGTGCTCGAATTCGGGCGAGCCCTTTTTATACATCGTGTGCGGGTACCACTCGTTCCCGAAGGCAGGCACGCTGTACACGCCCCAGTGGATAAAGACGCCGAACTTGGCGTCCCGGTACCACCTGGGCACGCCGACCTTCGCCAGAGAGGCCCAGTCCGGCTTGAAACGGCCTTTGGAATTGACCTCGTCGATAAGGGCGAGGTAGGCCTTCACCTTGGATTTTTGATTTTCGGCCTGAACAGTCATGGTTGCGCTCCCTTTAGAGTTCCTTTTGTTGTGCGATTTGTATGTTCATGCATTTGTCGTGGGATTTTTTTGATTTAGCCGTCGCTTTTTAATCTTTTGTTTATGTTCTTGATCCTGTTTTTCCACAGGCGGTACTGGATACCCCATATTATTACAAAAATAATGACAAAGAAGCCGAAATACCAGAGAAATCCTGTGATTGACCGCTCCATCCAATGTGTGAAAAACGCGATAGGGAACATCACAACCGACAAAATCGCAAAACTTATGCCCGTTTGTTTTGCGATGCCCCATTTTTCATTCCGCCATATCATGGGAGCCACCGCATAGGACGCGCCCAAAACGCCGCTCATTGCCGCCTGAAAACAGACCGCTCCGATTTCGCTGCCAAACTCGGCTGTCAGCTCCGGCGAACAGGGGAAATACTTGCCGTCCCGGTTGATGAGCGATGCCGCGATCGTTATCGCGTAACCTATGAACACTCCCAGAGGAAAACCGTAGACGCCGCGAAGCACAGCCTGCCTTTTCATTCCCGTCACCTCATAAACCCAATACTTGCTTGATTTTGGGAACATAACGCCGGGAAACATAAGATTGGGTCTTGTTTTGAAACCGGACGCAGATTGTGCCCGAAAAGCCCAAATCAAAATCCCGCACCTTTTTCAGATTGATGATTTCCGAGTTGGATATGCGCACAAACTTCTGTGAGCGCAGACGTTCCTCGACCTCGTAGAGGCGCAGGCGCAATCTGTATTCGCCGTCTTCGGATATAGCGTATACCTTTTGGTCCGCGGCATAGATCCGCAGTATATTATCCGGGTCAAGAACAAATACGCTGTCGTCTTTGAACCCTGCCAAAACCGAAACGTCTTGTTCCGAAACCTTTCTGACAAACTCGTTTATTTCGTCAGTTATCCTGTTTGTTATGATTAACACCTTGGGTTCGGCACAATCCTCGTCTATCTTTATTTCTATCAGCATTATGTCACCTCCAATCCCGCTGTGCCACAGTTATAGAAGAAACAAAAACCGGTTTCCACTGTTTTTCCATAAGTGGTCTTTTTAGAGATATGGGTGGCATTCATCACACTTTTCATAGCAAGCTCCGCGGTTCTTTATGCGTTTATCCCTGTCCTACGCCTTTCCCTCTGCCCCGCAGACCGCGATGACCGCCTTCGCCGCCTCATAAACCCTCCGCCGCCCCTCTTTCAGGTAGACCTTCGGGTCGAAGGCGTCCGGGTGTTCCGCCAGCGCCGCCCTCACGCCGTCGGTGAACGCTATCCGAAGCTCCGTGGCGTAGTTGACCTTGCATATGCCGCGCCGGATGCATTCGCGCACGTCCGCGTCCGGCACCCCCGACGTCCCGTGCAGGACCAGCGGGTTGGATATCTTCCGGGCGACGGCGCTGATCCGCTCCATGTCCAGCGCGGGCTTCCCTTTGTACACGCCGTGGGACGTGCCTATGCCAATGGCCAGCGAGAAAACGCCGGTCTCCCGCGCGAACTCCGCCGCCTCGTCCGGGTCGGTGAGCGCCGGGCCGGACGATTCCGCGTCGTCCTCTTTGCCGCCGACCTTGCCCAGCTCGCCCTCCGCGGGCAGACCGACGGCCGCCGCCATTTCGGCGACGCCGCGCGTCAGGGCGACGTTGTCGGCGAAGGCCAGGCGCGACCCGTCGATCATTACCGACGTATACCCCGCCCTGACGGCCCGCACGGCCAGCGCGAAACTCTCCCCGTGGTCGAGGTGCAAAGCCGCGGGTATCGCGGCGTCCGAGGCGAGGGCCCCGGCGATCGCCGCGTAGAGCCCGGCGCCGCCGTACCTAAGCGTCGAGGAGGTGGTCTGCAAAATGACCGGCGCGCGCATCTCCTCCGCGGCCTGCATGACGGCCTGGGCCATCTCCATGTTCTCCGCGTTGAACGCCGGCGCCGCGTAGCCGCCCGCCTGGGCGCGTAAAATCATCTCTCTGGGTGATACTAAAGGCATTTCCCGCGCCTCCGCCCCTCCGACATCTTTTTCCCAGTCTCCAGCTTCCAGCTTCCAGTCTCTAGTTTCCAGTATCCAGCTTCCAGTCTCTAGTTTCCAGTCTCCAGTTTCCAGTATCTAGCAAACCACGCCCTTTTGCAGCATTATGTTGGCGTACAGGGCCTTCTCGCCCGTCGCGACGACGGCGTAGGCCTCCTTCGCCTCGGCGTAGAACTCGAAGCGGCCGATATGCCTGACCGCGTCCTTCCCGCGCCAGCCGGCCTTTTCCAGTATGCCGTAGTATTTCTCCCAGATAGGCGTCTCGACCGGGTCGCCCGGCACGACGGCCATAAGCGTCGCCGGCTTCTCCGCGTATGCGTCGAGCGGGAACAGCGTCAGCACGGCCTCCAGAAGCTCCGGAACGCCGTGGCCGTCGCAACGGACGACGGCGCCGCTTTTACCGACGCTCTCCGAGGGGAAATTCCCGTCGGCTATGACGATTTTGTCCCCGTGCCCCATCTCGCAGAGGATCTTCAACAGTTCCGGGGAGAGGATCGGGGGGATGTTTTTGAGCATGGCGCGATCT
>Ga0209629_10001052_pt1 | contig 16633 bp, 10 predicted proteins | sample TergutCu122P5_FD_187286 | JGI IMG/M metagenome (GOLD analysis project Ga0209629, IMG submission 187286) | Cubitermes ugandensis P5 segment gut microbial communities from Kakamega Forest, Kenya - Cu122 P5 (SPAdes) (version 2) | ecosystem: Host-associated > Arthropoda: Insects > Digestive system...
ACAATTTGAAATGCACCCCTTTTCATGGGGTGCATTTGACTACGTCGATTTTCAATTCAAATTGTAGTTTTCTACCTTTCCAAGTCGAAATAACATTTGATGCGCTGGAAAAACAGTCTTTAATTTTCTTCCTGCTTACCTTATATAAAACCACAAAATGATTCTGAGGAGTCGAGTTGGGTGTAAAGAGGGAAGTTTTTATACATATTTTGTTTAATATCTAAAATGCAAAATTCCATTTTTACAATTAGATTTTAAAAGTACAATCTTTCAGTTCATGGATTTGAAGTAAAAATCTTTAACCCGCATGTTTTTATCCCATATTGTAACTTATGAGTCTTTTTTCTTGGCATAATTGCCATGCGTCTGCCTTGCGAGCAGTCCGGTATTTACAAAATATTGAAATCCTCAAATCCTCAATGTGGGGATTTTAGGATATTGAGGAAATGTCTTTGAGTTATGATGCCCCTTTTTTGTTTTCAATAAACTTCTTGCAGCTTCAATTAAGGTATTCTTTTATTTTTTTTAGTAATTTTGTACTCAAAAATAATAAAAATGAAACAATGAAACCAATTTCTGCCGTTCAGGTTTTAGAGAGATTACCGAATCGGGATATAATTCCTTTGATTCATAAAAAACCGGAAGTCGATTTTTACGCTGTTGAAGAAGCCGATATATCTTCGCTTATTCCTGCAAGAAACCCTTTTGCGCATAAAGGAAATTTCGGACATGCGCTGCTGATTGCAGGAAGTCGCGGTAAAACGGGCGCTGCCGTATTGGCTTCAAAAGCCTGTCTGCGAAGTGGCGCAGGACTATTGACCGCGCATATTCCCGCTTGCGGAGAAATAATTCTACAAACGGCGGTTCCCGAAGCGATGGTTGAACCGGATAAAGAGCCGGATTTTATTTCAGAATTAAATTCTTTTTCAAAATACAATGCCATTGGAATCGGTCCGGGAATTGGATGCAACGAAAAAACTTCCGGCGCTTTATTGCAATTACTTAAAAATGCTAATCAACCGCTGGTCTTAGATGCCGACGCAATTAACTTGCTTTCACAAAACGAACAACTGCAGCAGGCGCTTCCCCGCAACAGTATCCTGACCCCCCATCCGGGAGAGTTTGACCGTTTAGCTGGAGTTTCGGACAATGCGTATGAGCGTTTGCTAAAAGCTTGCCGATTGGCGGTAAAACTCAATGCTTATATAATTTTAAAAGGAGCGAATACAGCAACTTGTGCTCCCGACAAAAAATGTTATTTCAATCCGACCGGTAATCCGGGAATGGCGACTGCAGGCAGCGGAGATGTACTGACCGGAATAATACTTGGTTTGCTGGCTCAATCCTATTCGCCTTTGAATGCTTCTCTTGTTGGCGTTTTCCTGCATGGGTTGGCAGGCGATACCGCTGCAAGCGAAAAATCACAGGAATGCTTAATCGCAAGCGATATTATTGAAAATTTAAGTTTTGCTTTCAAATGGCTTTTTGCAACACGATAGCTGTTCGCGCCGGAAGATACAGTTTAAGCCATTCTTTTTTCTCGGGTGCATAGAGCGCATCGTAAACCGTTAGATGCTCTACGGAATCGTCAATCAGCCCAAATCCTCCGAAAGCAGGATTGTCCGTATTTAAAATAATCCGGTATTTCGCCGGAGGGACTAACAGTCCGTAGCCGGTGAACGAAGTAACCGGATTGAAATTAAACACGAAAACCAAATCTTCCCTGCAGAAAGCAAGAACTTTATCGCCGTCGTTGTCCCATACTTTAAGAATGGGATAGGCTTGAAAATGTTTTTTCCCGCTAATCAAACGAATCATCGCCTTATCGAAATCGCCGAGAAAACGATATTTCAAATCCGGATTATCCACCAAATGCCATTGACGGCGAGCATATTTATAAGACCATCCGTTGCCGGCGCGGGGAAAGTCGATCCATTCGGGATGTCCAAACTCGTTACCCATAAAATTGAGATAAGCCCCGTTAATCGTAGAAGCCGTAACGAGACGAATCATCTTATGCAAAGCCATTCCGCGATCGACCGCCATATTGGCGTCGTTGGTCATCATGTGCCAATACATTTCCTTATCAATCAAACGGAATATAATGGTTTTATCGCCGACCAAAGCCTGATCGTGACTTTCGGAGTATGAGACGGTTTTTTCGTCGGCTCTCCGGTTGGTCGTTTCCCACCAAATCCCTTGAACCGACCAGTCCTGATCTTTCTTTTCCTTAATGATTTTAATCCAATAGTCGGGAATATTCATCGCCATCCGGTAGTCAAAACCATAACCGCCGGCTCTGACAGGCGCGGCTAATCCCGGCATCCCGCTGACTTCTTCCGCAATGGTAATCGCATGTTTATTCACCTGATGAATCACTTGATTCGCTAAAGTCAGATAACATATAGCGTTGCCGTCTTGATTCCCGTTGTAATAATCGGCATAGTTGGAAAATGCCTCTCCCAAACCGTGACTGTAATACAACATGGATGTTACGCCGTCGAAGCGGAATCCGTCGAACCGGTATTCTTCCAACCAGAACTTGCAATTGGACAAAAGAAAATGAAGGACTTCATTTTTCCCGTAATCGAAGCAAAGCGAATCCCAAGCGGGATGTTCCCTCCGGCTGCCGCTGTGAAAATATTGAGTATAAGTTCCGTCGAATCGTCCCAATCCTTCAACTTCATTTTTTACTGCGTGCGAATGAACAATATCCATAATAACTGCTATTCCCATCGAATGAGCGGTATCAATCAATTCCTTCAAATCATCGGGCGTTCCGAATCGGGAAGAAGCTGCGAAAAAGTTAGAAACATGATAACCGAACGAACCATAATACGGATGCTCCTGAATAGCCATCACCTGGATGGCATTGTATCCGTCTTCTTTAACGCGGGGCAAAACATTCTGTGTAAATTCCCTGTAGCTTCCCACTTTTTCTTCATTGGTCGCCATTCCTATATGACACTCGTAAATAAGCAGGGGCGAAACATTCGGAACAAACGAATCGATTTGAAAGCGGTAAGGATTTTTGGGCGCCCACACCTGCGCGCTGAAGATATTGGTGCGTTCGTCCTGCACGACGCGGCGCGCCCAAGCCGGAATACGTTCGCCCTCGCCGCCCTGCCACCGCACTTTCAATTTATATAAATCCAAATGATGCAAAGCGTCGGGGGGAAGGTGGATCTCAAAGACGCCGTTTTCGATTCGCGCGAGCCGGTAGTCTTCCCTCACTTCCCAATGATTGAAATCGCCGATAAGATAAACTGCGAAAGCGCCCGGCGCCCATTCCCTGAAAACCCAGCCGTCTGTAACCTGATGCAAACCGAAATAAAGATAGCCCGACGCAAAATCGTTTAAACTGATTTTTCCTTTTTGCGTCAATTCTTTTTCTTTATTCAGAAAATATTGATAGCGTCCCTCGATAGCCTTCTGATAAGGCTCGAGCCAAAGGTCGTTTTGAATTAATTGAAGCGGATTCATACGATTAATTAATTAAAGGAGTAAAAGTAATTAAAATAATCGGAACAAAGAAATATGTCTTTCGCCCACTGTAATATTTTCGTCAGTTTTAAAACTTTTTCCTAATTTTGCAGAAAAAAATAGTTATGGCAACACCTCCTTTTAAGTATCAGAATCCTTTTCCGGCAACAGGAAAAGACGACACCGAGTATTATAAATTGACCGGCGAAGGCGTTTCGGTTGCTTTGTTTGAAGGTCATGAAATTCTGAAAGTCGAACCGGAAGCATTGACGCGGTTGGCAAACGCCTGTTTCCACGATTGCGCTTTTTTCCTGCGTCCCGAACATCAGAAACAGGTATTGCAAATTCTGTCCGACCCGGAAGCCAGCGACAATGATAAATACGTGGCTCTAACCATGTTGCGGAATGCGGAAGTAAGCGCCAAAGGCGTACTCCCTTTCTGTCAGGATACGGGAACAGCAACTATCATCGCTAAAAAAGGACAACAGGTCTGGACCGGCGGCGGAGATGAAGAAGCGCTTTCCAAAGGCGTTTACAAAACCTATATCGAAGAAAATCTGCGGTATTCCCAAAACGTGCCCTTAGATATGTACACTGAAAAAAACAGCGGATGCAATCTGCCGGCGCAAATAGATATTCAGGCGGTAGATGGCAATGAATATAAATTCCTGTGTATAGCCAAAGGCGGAGGTTCGGCAAACAAGACTTATCTTTATCAGGAAACCCGCGCATTGCTTAATCCCGAAACGTTAGAAAAATTCATGATCGAAAAGATGAAATCGCTGGGTACTGCTGCTTGTCCGCCTTACCATATTGCCTTTGTCATCGGAGGAACTTCGGCTGATATGTGCTTAAAAACAGTTAAATTAGCTTCTACAAAATATTACGATAACTTGCCGGTAAAAGGAAACGAAGGCGGTCAGGCTTTCAGGGATGTCGAATTGGAGGAAAAAATGCTGAAAGCCGCTCAGGCAATCGGCTTGGGCGCACAATTCGGCGGAAAATATCTTGCGCACGATATCCGGATTATCCGTCTGCCGCGACACGGCGCTTCACTTCCGGTCGGGATGGCGGTTTCCTGTTCGGCTGACCGGAACATCAAAGCGAAAATAAACAAAGAAGGCGTTTGGATTGAAAAGTTAGAAACCCATCCTGCGAAATACATTCCGGAAGAATACAGGAAAGCCGGCGAAGGAGAAGTTGTCAGAATCAACCTGAACCGTCCGATGAAAGAAATTTTGGCTGAATTGAGCAAATATCCGGTTGCTACGCGCTTGTCGCTGAACGGGACAATTGTCGTAGGACGCGACATTGCCCATGCAAAACTGAAAGAATTGTTAGACAAAGGCGAAGATTTACCCCAGTATATCAAAGATCATCCGATTTATTACGCCGGTCCGGCAAAGACGCCCAAAGGTATGCCTTGCGGCTCGATGGGACCAACGACAGCAGGACGGATGGATTCGTATGTCGATTTGTTTCAGTCGCATGGCGGCAGCATGATTATGCTTGCCAAAGGCAATCGCAGCCAGCAGGTAACCGATGCCTGTCAGAAATATGGCGGATTTTATCTTGGTTCCATTGGCGGTCCGGCAGCAATTTTGGCAGAGGAAAATATTAAAAGTATCGAATGTCTCGCTTATCCCGAATTGGGAATGGAAGCCATCTGGAAAATCACTGTTGTCGATTTCCCTGCATTTATTTTGGTTGATGATAAAGGGAATGATTTTTTCAAAAAATTAAAATAAATTTCACCAACCAAAGGCAAAAGCGCCGGTCTGCATCCATTTGCCTTGCGCTTTCAATAACTGTTCGATGATGTCGCGCCCAACTCCTTGTCCTCCGGTTTTAGGGGAAATATATGTAGAGATTGCTTTGATTTCAGGAGCGGCATCCGCAGGACAAGCAGCGAGTCCAGCCTTTTGCATCACTTCATAGTCGGGGATGTCGTCTCCGACAAAACAGACTTCTTCCGCCGACAATCCGGTCTTTTGAAGAAAATCTTGAAAATCACTCATTTTGCTTCTGGATTTCATATAGATATGTTGAAATCCAAGTCCTTCGAAACGTTTTCTTACAGCGACCGATTCGCCTCCTGAAATTATTCCTAATACAATTCCCTGCTTGACGGCTAATTGCATCGCATAACCGTCTTTCGTATTTATTATTCGCATCGGCTCGCCCGTAGCCCGCAACGGAACCGAATCGGGAGAAAGCACCCCATCCACATCGAAAACGATTGCTTTTATTTTTGTTAAATCGAAATTAATATCATCCATGTTTTTTATTTGCAAATGTAAATAAAAATAATTTTATTCGCAAAAAAAAGTAATTACAATGTAATAAAAAAATTGGCAGCTTGTTTAATCCGGATATACCGTTTCAACAGACTGCCGTTGATTCGAATTTTACTTACTGTGAATTTAAAGATTTGTGCAATCGTTAAATCACTTTTTACCGCTTGACTTATTTTCTACCGGCGCTACTTTGTTCACACAACAAGTAGTGGCTTTCTTGTCGCATGCTTTCATGTCAGTGCAACAAGCCTTCTTGTCGCATGCTTTCATGTCAGCGCAACAATCTTTCTTATCAGCGGAGCAAGCTTTCTTGTCGCATGCTTTGGCAGCAGCGCTACAAGCTTTCATATCAGCGCAACAAGCTTTTGTTGTTGCCGTTGTTGCTGTTGATACCTTTTCTGCATTTACTACATTAGCTTTAGGCTGAACTTTATTAGCTTGTTGAGCCCAAACAAAACCTGCTGTAACAAATAGCCCTACGCATAAGGCTGCAATAAAAAATTTCTTCATGAAATAATACTTTTATGTAAAACAATAATTTATTTTGTTGCAAAGATAGGGTATTTTTCTTTTGCTGCAATAGGAAAAAGCATAAATATCCTAAAAATTAATTAATTATAGTTTTTGATAAAGGAAATTATCCCTTTATATCTTTAATTCCACATTCGCTTCCGTACCTTTTTCCGGTTCGGAATAGATATCCATGCTGCCGCCGAAAGCAGACAGGCGAGTGCGTAAATTTTTTATTCCCATTCCTTGCGGCGCGTTTTGCAAATCAAAGCCGCAACCGTTGTCCACTACCGAAAGGTAAGCTGTTGTTTCATCGATGTTGAGGTGAACTTCAATCTTTGTCGCCCTGGCATGTTTCAGGGCATTTCAAAAACCGATTGCATGACTAAAACGTCTTTCCTCTGCAAAACACGCTCAAAGGCAATTTTCGTCCCGCTTGGTCGGATAAGAATAATTCGCCGAAAGATATTTCTTTTATATTCGGAAAATAATCGTTCAATAAATTTTCGGCAATTAACGAAGAAAATCCCATGGAATATAAATTAAGGACACAAAAGTAACCCGATTCATCAACGATTTTGCTGCATCCTTCCATTAATTCGGCGATATGGTCTTCCAAAATCCACTTTTCTCCTTCTGGACCGCGCCCGTAAGCCGGTGGATCTAACACAATTCCCTGATAGCGTTTTTCCCGCTTGACTTCCCGTTTGACAAATTTCAACGCATCTTCGCAGACCCAACGGATGTTGTCCAATCCTGAAGCCTCCATGTTTTCGCGCGACCAGTTCAACACTTGCCTGACCGAGTCGACATGAACAACATCGGCGCCTGCGGCTTTGGCAGCCAAAGAAGCGCCACCGGTATAAGCAAACAGGTTGAGTACGACGGGAGGAGTTGGAAATTGCTCGACGGCGTCAAAAATGTAATTCCAGTTTGCGGCTTGTTCGGGAAAAATACCTACGTGCTTGAAAGCGGTCAGTCCCAAACGAAACCGGAGTTTCATCGCCTTGTATGAATACGTAATAAACCACTGTTGCGGCATGGAAGGGCTGAGAATCCATTCCCCTTTTTCATTTCCGTCTGTGCCGGATTTCTCTTTATCTTTCCTGAACCAAGCATCTGTTTGCTTTTCCCAATCATTTTCCGATAATGCTTTTCGCCACACCGCTTGCGGTTCCGGACGCCGTAGCGTATATCGTCCGAATCGTTCAAGTTTTTCGTAATCGCCCGAATCGATTAATTGATAGTCCGAAAAGTTATTGGGAGTTAACAGTTCCATTTATACTATATTCTTTTAATCATCCTCGTTCCATACAATCCAATATGAAACAAAGCAAATACAAGCAGGAACCAAGTAAATTCCGAAGCATTTTCCCATCCTAATTGTGATTGATGAATAACAGAGAGTGTAAGAAGGAAGACCGCAATCGCTAATCCGATGACAGATAACAATCTTACCCCTTTCTTGGCGCCTAATTTACTTCGGCGGGAACCATAGAAAACATAAATATTATGTCCGCAAAGCATCCAGACAACCAAGCGAATCCAAGTATCGAAAGGTAAGAAGACCATCATAAACAAGCAAATAGCAATTCCCAGAATCGGGACTACCGGCACTCCGGGCGTTTTGAAAGCGCGGGGAGCATCCGGCTGTTTTTTCCGCATAACCAAAATGCCAATAGAAACAATAATAAAAGCAAACAGCGTACCGATGCTGGTCAATTCGCCGGCAATGTGGGCAGGTACAAAAAGCGTGAAAACACCGACCAACAAGAGAAATAATAAATTACTTTTGAAAGTGCTTCTATATTTGGGATGAACATCCGAAAATACTTTTGGTAATAATCCGTCGCGGCTCATCGAATAAAAAATCCGGCTTTGCCCTAACAACATCACTAAAATGACCGATGAATAGCCTGCAAGAATTGCTACGATGATTGATTTATTCAACCATGGAAAAGCCGGTTGAATACTTCCGTCGGGCAAAACCGTACCCATGTGATCGATGGCAATTGCGACCGGAGCAATTCCGTCTCTCCCCCGAAAAACCGTGTAGTTGGTTACGCCGGTCAATACATGGGCGAAAAGGATATACAAAACGGTTGCGATCAGGAGCGAGCCTAAAATACCAATCGGCATGTGCTTTTTGGGATTTTTCGTTTCCTGTGCGGCTGTACTCACCGCATCGAATCCCAGAAAAGCAAAAAATACGACTGCTGCCGCACGAATGATTCCGCTGAATCCAAATTCTCCCCAATTGCCTGTACTTTTAGGAATATAAGGGACATAATTTTCCGAACGGATGTATTTCCATCCCAATGTGATAAAGATGAGGACAACGGCTATTTTCACAATAACAATAACCGAATTGAACTTTGACGAACTTTCTGTTCCCCGAATCAACAGTAAACTCATTACGATGACAATGAAAGCCGCCGGAAGATTCACCCATCCGCCATCCCAAGGACAGGCAGTGAGTTCGACCGGTAAATGAACGTTAAAACCTTCGAGTAATTTAACGAAATAGCGGCTCCAACTGATGCTGACAGTTGCGGAAGAAACGGCATATTCCAGCACCAAATCCCAACCGATTACCCAGGCAATAAATTCACCCAGCGTAGCATAGGAATAGGTATAAGCGCTTCCTGCTACGGGAATCATGGAAGCAAATTCGGCATAGCACAAACCGGCGAAACCGCAACCGGCAGCTGCAATCAAAAAGGATAAAGTAATTGATGGTCCCGCATAATTGCCTGCGGCAAGTCCGGTGATGGAAAACAATCCGGCGCCGATGATCGCGCCCAGCCCCAACGCAATCAGCTTGTAGGGACCCAAAGTCTTTTTTAACGTGTGCACTCCTTCTTCTTTCGATTCGGAAAGAAGCGCATCTATGGATTTCTTTTGGAAAATACTCATGGTTTTCATATTTCAATTTTCATTTCTCTTCCCCGAAAACGCTTCCGTAGCGATGGTACTCGTAAGCAATGCTTTGTTCTTTCAAATAGTGCAGCAATTCGATTCGTCCTTCGATAAGCGGTTTCCGGTCGGCAATGTATTTTCCAAGACAGGCTGCCTTTTGATAAAGAGCGTCTGAACCGCTTTCTGAAGAAACAATGCGAATTCGCTCATACCCGTCCATTTCTTCAATAAAATCGGTTTCATCTTGAATATTTATATACATTCCGTAAAAGCCTGCTCTTACATTCCGAATAATTTCAAAGTTTGGATTATTTTCGGATATACTTACGGCTAAAGAAGGAATTTGTGCTGTATAGGCTGCAATCACAACCAAAAGAATATCCGCCAAATTATCGTTATCGTATATGCGGAATCCCATATTTTTTACCGGTAAATAGCGGAATGTATTTTCTTCCCCGTAAACATGAGAAACATCTTTTTCCTGAGAAAATTCTTCTTCCCAAATTTTATGGTAATTGGATAAAGCAAAGTTTATCCGGTCTTTGTCGTGTCCATTCGAAACCAAATTACTCAACTCCGTTGCTTGTTTAGCTACCCGGATGGGTTTTTCGGTAAAGTCCACGAAACAGGAAACATAATTAGGTCCTCCGGCTTTGATTTCGCCGCCGAAAGCCGAACTCTTTGTTCCTCCGAACGGCTGACGACGGACAATTGCGCCGGTTATTCCACGATTGATGTATAAGTTTCCTGCTTCGATTTTGTTTTTCCAGTAAGTTTGTTCTTCTTCATTCAAACTTTGCAATCCTGCCGTCAATCCGTATTCCGAAGAATTGGCATATTTAACGCCCTGCTTTAAATCATCAATGCAAACCACAGATAAAAGCGGCGCAAACAATTCATTTTTGAATGTATAACTATTCGGCTTTACTCCCCATTTTACGCAGGGTTTCAATACGTATTTCTTTTCATCAACAAATTCGGGCGGTACCAACCACGATTCGCCTTCTTCGAGATGTTCGATGGCATACATCAGTTTCTCATTGTGATTATCAACCATCGGACCAACATAGTTCATCGTGTCCCAGACGCTTCCCGTCCGCAAACTCGTAACGGCGTCTTTTAACTTCGCTTGGAAATTAGCGTCGTTATATGTTTTTTTATCAACCAGCAACAATGAACAGGCGGAGCATTTTTGTCCTGCGTTGCTGAATGCCGACGATACAACATTTAATATAGCATGATCCTGGTCGGCATTGGCGGTAACAATTATCGCATTCCTACCTCCTGTTTCTGCCGAAAGCGGTTTGCGAGGATTGTTTTCCAATAAGCGAAAAGCAGTATCTGTTCCGCCGGTTAAGATGATATGCTTGACGGAAGGATGCGCCGTTAAGTAATTCAGTGCGGTTCGTTCGGCGGGACAAACCACCTGCAAAGCGTCTTTCGGAACGCCCGCATCCCAAAAACATTTGGCAAACAACCAGGCGATGGGGAGCGCAATTGTTGCCGGCTTCAGGATAACTGAATTTCCTCCGGCAAGCGCTGCAGCTACGCCTCCGACCGGAATCGCCAATGGGAAATTCCATGGCGGAATGACCATTATAATTCCTTTCGGTTGACAGGAAACGGTGGATAATTCGTCAAATACCTTCATCGAGATGGGATAATAGCGGCAGAAATCGATGGCTTCGGATACTTCAATATCGCCTTCGGTAAATGTTTTACCGGTAATTGCCGCCATGCAGCCGATTAAATCACCGCGAGTATTGCTCAAATTTTCGGCAACTTTATGCAAGATTTTATTGCGTTCATACAATAGCGTTTTTCGCCATCCCGATTCGTCTTTTTCAGCTACGGCTACAATTTCTTTTACCTGTTCCAAAGATGATAAATTAGCTTCGCAAAACGCTACTTCGTCGTTGCGGCTTCGGTCATAATAGATTTTTTTATTTTCGGATAAATATGTTTTATTACCTGTTTGAACCGGCACAACAAAGTTTTTTTCATTCACCTCGCTTTCCCATTTCTTCAAAACATTTAATGCCCATTCGCGGTTTTGCGGTAAATCCAAATCGGTATCAGGTTCATTGGTAAAAACATGTATATCTTCTATGGGAACGCTTTTTACATTCCGGTTTTGTTTGCGGAAAGGAGTCGTGTGAACGCTATCTTTCAAACGATACGCTTCGAGGAACTGTTCGGCTAAGAAATTCCATTGCGGGCTTTCTAATTTAAGATTAAACGAATAGCTTAGGAAATTATCTTTCCCTGTGTTTTCATCCAACCGGCGGACAAGGTAGGAAATGGCATTTAGAAAATGATTGGCTTTCACAACCGGCGTGTAAAGAATGATTTGCTTTTGTAGTTTACGCATGACACGCGGCAGGTTATTTGCCATTCCTTCAAGCATTTCAAAAGTAACATATTCCGAAACGCCGTTCTTTTCAGACAAGAGATGAGCGTAAGCAATAGTGAAATAATTGTGCGATGCAACGCCGACGTGGCAGGCTTTTGCATTTTCCGGCAATAAAGCGGTGTCCAAGATATGCAAATAATTGGCGTCAACTTCTACTTTGGTCGGATAAACCGGATTTGTCCATCCCCGCAAGGAAGAAATAATGGTTTCCATCTGTAAATTAGCGCCTTTCACCAATCGCATTTTGATTGGCGCTCCGCCTTCTGCCTTGCGCTTTTTTGCAAAATCGAGCAAGCGATGTTGAAAAGCGGAAGCATCGGGAAGATAGGCTTGCACGACAATTCCTGCCGTATAATATTTGAATTGGGGACGGCTCAAGACTTCGAGAAATACATCCAGCGTCAATGCCGCATCTTTGTATTCCTCCATGTCGAGATTGACAAATTTCGGACGTTTTACTCCGGAAGAATCCGTATAGGGAAAATCAATCGCTTTTTGATATACAGCAGCTACTAATTCAGAAAGTTCTTCTTTATTTTGTTGATAGCTTAACGGGTGAATCTGAGCGTAAATTCCCGATAATTTAATGGAAATATAATTGATATCCGGTTCTTCCAGCGCTTCAAGATAATGCTCGTAACGATGTTTCGCTTCTTTATCGCCCAGAACGACTTCGCCCAGCAGATTAACGTTTTGTCCGATTTGGCTTTTCGCCCGCTGTTCCAAATGTTTGGTAAGCGCGGGACGCTCTTCGGCTATAATAATCTTGTTGGTTTCTTTACGAAGTTTACTTTTGAAAATCGGTATCGCAATATCCGGAAACCAATGCCCGCCCGCCAAATATGATTTCATCAACCATTGGTCGAAGCCGCCGAAAAAATCAGGAATTCCATATTCCTTAATAATTTCTCTCACACGTTTATTTAACTGCCTGTTATCCCGAATCTGCGAAGATTCGTCCAGCATGCGCGAAAGAAAGGTTTTGTATTTGGGTGTCTGTACTAATGAAGCAAACTTTTTCCTGTCTTTTAATTCATCAGAAGTTAATTCCGAATCGGCTTGTTGGAGAAAACTTTTTGCCCAATCGATTACTTCTTTTGAAGTTATTTGTGTCATAAAAATATAGCGCTTTTGTTAACCAATAAAACAATGCGAAAGTACAATATTATTTTTAAACAAAAAAATTTTAACATTAAAGCAAAACAATTACATTTGTACCCAGATTTAAAAAATAATGAATATAGACATTTTTCCATCCCAAGACGATTTGAAAATTCGTTTGAATCGAATACAGCAGTCATTAATAAAAGCCGGCGGTGATGCTGCTTTGATTTCAACCGGTGTAAATATCTATTATCTCACCGGAACAGTATTTTTTGGCTATATTTATCTTCCGGCGGAAGGAGAACCGCTTTGGCTTGTCCAACGTTCTTCGGATTTGAAAGAAGAACGAATAATAAACATTCGCAAGCCGGAAGAAATCCCTGCAATATTAAAAGAGAGGAATATTCCATTGCCGGATAATCTTTTTTTAGAAATCGATCAAATAACGCATAACGAATTTCTCAGATTAGAAGCGGTATTTCATCCTGCCCGAACAGGAAATATGACTGCTCTGCTCCGGAAAGTCAGAATGATAAAAACGCCTTGGGAAATCGAACAATTCCGGTTTTCGGCGGCAAAACATGCTGAAGTTTACCGAGCGATTCCTTCGCTTTTTCGGAAAGGAATGACGGAAATAGCGTTTCAAATCGAAATTGAACGCATCATGCGTAAAGCCGGATCGATAGGTATATTTCGAACTTTTGGTTCAAATATGAATATTTTTATGGGAAGTCTTTTGAGCGGACAAAATGCCGAAACGCCTTCGCCCTTCGATTTTGCTTTGGGAGGCAAAGGAATCCATCCGAGTATTCCCATTGGCGCAAGCAATGATTTAATCTTTGAAGGTTCGGCAATTATGGTTGATTTCGCAGGAAACTTCACGGCATATATGACCGATATGACCCGCGTATATTCACTTGGTAAACTTCCCGAAATTGCATACAGGGCGCACAGGGTTTCAATAGAGATGCACCAACGGCTTATGGAAGAAGCGAAACAGGGAACTGCCTGTTCCGATATTTATAATCAAACACTTGAAACGGCAGAAAAATCCGGTTTGGCAGCTAATTTCATGGGATGGAGCCTGCAAGCTAAATTCGTAGGGCACGCCGTCGGCTTGGAAATCAACGAGCCGCCTGTGTTGATGGGACGTTCCGACGATTTGCTTCAGCCCGGAATGGTTTTCGCTTTCGAGCCTAAGTTTGTGTTACCCGGCATCGGAGCAGTCGGAATCGAGAATACTTATTTGGTTACGGATTCCGGTATTGAGAAACTGACGGTTTTGGAAGAAGACATAATTGATTTGGATGCGAACGGTTAGATTTTCTTTAAGTTCACAATTTTAAGTATGGGTCGTTATAAATTTTTTCCTGCTCCCGTAGCAGTTTTTTCATTGCCTCTATCTGTTTTGAATACTTTGGATCATTCGCCAGATTATTGATTTCCCAAGGATCGTTTTTCAAATCAAATAACTGTACGGTTTCAACGCCGTTCACATGGTATTCAATCCATTTGAAATTATCTTTACGCACAGCCCGCTGTAAATTGCGGTAAGCATAAAACATGACTTCACGTTTATTTGTTGAAAAAACCGACTGCGATTCCACTGAAGCTGGGACAGGAATTTTAGCGACTTCACAAAGCGTTGGGAAAATATCCTGTAAATATGTAAATCGCTCTTCTTTTTTACCCGCTTCAAAACCTTTTCCTGCAAATATAAGCGGTACTTTCACGCTGTGCTCATACACATTTTGCTTTCCGAGTAGCCCGTGTTGTCCGAGAGCCAAACCATTGTCGGCAGCAAATACAATAATTGTGTTCTCGTATAATCCTTTCGCTTTGAGCGCCGCGATTACCCTGCCGATTTGTTCGTCCAATTGGGTAATCATGGCATAATATCTGCGAATTTCATTTTTTACTTCCGCTTTGTTGCGAGGGAAACCAAGAAGTTTTTCATCTCTGATCTGCAATTCTCCGTTATCGAAAGGATGTTTATATATAAAATTGGGCGGCAGCGCTATTTTTGCCGTATCGTACATGTCCAAATATTTTTGGGGCATCACACGAGGATCATGCGGCGCTGTGTACGCCACATACATGAAAAACGGATTTTTGCCATCATAATGATTGATATAATCAATGGCTCGATCGCTGAACAGTTCACTCGAATGTTTGCCTGCGTTGATGTTGTCGCCATCGCGGTAAGCAACTTTCTGCGTTTCAAAACTGACCGTGTATGGAATTTGCGTGGCATATTCGTCCGTTGGGTCGTAATCATATACGGGAACATTCCAATGATCGGTCATTCCTCCGAAAAAGATATTGCCGCCATCGGCAAACGTTCGATTGAAGGATTGTTTGCCATTGTGCCATTTGCCGATGCCATATGTTTCGTAACCGGCATTCCGGAATGCTTCGCCCATGGTGGTTTGCTCCTCAGGGATTTCTTCTCCTTCGCGGTCGATCGAAAACAGGTAACGTCCGGTCATTAACATCGCTCGGCTGGGCATACTGACAGCGCCTGAGGTACCTCCCATGATGTAATTATTCACGTAGGATGTTCCGCTTCTTGCCAACCGGTCAAGGTTTGGCGTAATAATCTCATCATTGCCCAAGGCATGAATGGTAGAAGAACGCATATCGTCGGCAAACAGAAACAGGATATTCGGGCGTTGTGTTTTAGCCGGTTGTGCCCGGCAAATGGAAGGCATCAGCAGGCAAGAAGAAAACATGCCTGCTGATACGATATTTACAAGATTTTTCATTAAACTTGAAAACTAATTTAAAAATAATTCTATTACCGGCACTTGTACGTTAGGGCGCTGAACCGGAAGCGTCAATATGACATCGTTTGCTCCGGAGGTTTCGCTGGTATTTCCTCCCGATTGCGTATTGGCGCGAAATCGTATTTCAGACCCATCATTAAGCAGTTGCGCATATTTAATTTTACCTGCGTAACCGGGCAAATGCAACGAACTGAAGGGCCAGTCAAGCACGTGAACATACAAGCGGTTGGTTGCAGGGTTGCAGGTCAACAGGCAGTTCTGCGGAATTGCAAACTCTTTTGGAGCTTGCGTACAGCCATATATCGAGCGGTTGTGAAATTTCATCCATTCGGCAATTCCGTTCAATCGCTCGTTGGCGCGGTCGTCGAATACGCCGCGGGCTGTGGGACCCACATTGAGCAGCAGATTACCGCCTTTGCTCACTGTTTCAATCAGCATCACAATCAATTGCGGTATGCTTTTCCATGTATATTCGTCGCGATAATACCCCCAAGAACCCGAAAACGTCTGGCATGTTTCCCATGGCACACGCTGCCCGCGCACCGTAGGCCATTCCTGCGGCATAAACTGTTCGGGAGTAACAAAATCCCAGCCCCAATCGGTGTCATTTAAATCTAAACGATTATCGACCAAAATATTGGGCTGCAAACTGCGAATCAATTTCAATAGTCCTTCCGAATCCCAGTCCTTGTGTCCTTTACCGTTTTCGCCGGGGTAAGAGAAGTCGAGCCATATCTCATCAATCCGGCCATATTGCGTCAACAGTTCGGTTATCTGATTTTTCATGTACTGTTGATATTTTGTAATATCCCGTTTTTCGTTGGCAGCCTTGCGCTCCTGCGGGTCAACGGGAACAGGCGGATGTCTTCCGTCAAACGTAAAATCAGGATGATGCCAGTCTATCAGCGAATAATAGAATCCGATACGAATCCCTTCGGCGCGGAAAGCTTCCACAAACGATTTAAGGATATCTTTCCCGTAAGGCGTATTGGTTACCTTGTAATCGGTGTATTTAGTATCCCACATACAAAAACCTTCGTGGTGCTTGGTAGTCAATACCACATATTTCATTCCCGCAGCTTTGGCTTTAGCCGCCCATTCTTTCGGGTTGTAAAGGTCGG
>Ga0209629_10001053_pt1 | contig 16632 bp, 14 predicted proteins | sample TergutCu122P5_FD_187286 | JGI IMG/M metagenome (GOLD analysis project Ga0209629, IMG submission 187286) | Cubitermes ugandensis P5 segment gut microbial communities from Kakamega Forest, Kenya - Cu122 P5 (SPAdes) (version 2) | ecosystem: Host-associated > Arthropoda: Insects > Digestive system...
ATTTCGACGCAATTTTTGTATGCGGTCGAATCAAACATGGTACAGCCTTAAGATATACTTAGTATATACTTAATATATACATGGTATATACATGATATATGCTTGGTACGGATTTGGTACGTGTCTTGCTTGGTACGGCTGAAATTCTTGTAAAATACGGTTGACTTAATTTTCTTCTTTCAATTATTAAAAAATAAGAAAAGTTCATTACCTTTGTCAGCTAAAATTTGAGTGTTTATGGAGAATATCGATTGGGCTGATTTAAATTTCGGCTATTTAAAGACAGATTATAACGTTCGTTCGTATTACAAAAACAGGAAATGGAGCGATTTAGAAATTACCGACTCGGTAGAGTTGAATTTGCATATAGCTTCAACTTGTTTTCATTACGGACAAGAATCGTTCGAAGGGTTAAAAGCATTCAAAGGAAAAGACGGAAAAGTGCGAATTTTTCGTATGCGTGAAAACGCTTTGCGCATGCAAGATTCTGCTCGAGGAATAATGATGGCTGAAGTTTCTGTTGAACTGTTTGAAAAAGCCGTCATGGAAGTAGTGAAGCGAAATCTGCGATTCGTCCCCCCTTATGAAAGCGGAGCCTCTTTGTATATTCGTCCTTTACTAATCGGCACTTCTGCACAAGTCGGCGTAAAACCGGCAACAGAATATCTTTTTCTGGTATTTGTAACTCCAGTAGGTCCGTATTTCAAAGGAGGATTTAAAACTACACCGGTCGTAATATTACGAGGGTACGACCGAGCAGCCCCGCAAGGCACGGGTAGTATTAAAGTAGGCGGAAACTATGCTGCAAGTTTAGTTGCGGGCGAAATAGCGCATGAGAAAGGTTATTCGGCTGTTTTATATCTTGATTCCAGAGAAAAAAAATATATTGACGAATGTGGTCCCGCTAACTTTTTCGGAATTAAAAATAACACCTATATTACTCCTAAATCAAATTCTATTCTTGCTTCTATCACGAATAAAAGTTTGATGACTTTAGCAGAAGAAATAGGGATGAAGGTAGAGCATCGTCCTGTTCCGTTAGAAGAGTTATCCACATTTGAAGAAGCAGGAATGTGCGGAACGGCGGCGGTTATCAGTCCCATTTCCCGAATTGACGATTTAGACGAAAATAAGTCATATGTATTTTCCAAAGACGGAAAACCGGGTTCCATCAGTTCGAAATTGTACAACAAATTATGTGCAATTCAATACGGCAATGAGGAGGATAAATACGGTTGGACTACGGTGGTTAAATAATTGAATAGAGTAAAACCCTAACAGGGTTTGAAACCCTGTTAGGGTTTTAGGGTTATACTTATCTTATACCGCCTCCTTTTTTACCAAATACTCCGCGATCTGCACGGCATTGAGCGCAGCGCCTTTCTTAATCTGATCGCTGACGCACCAGAACGAAAGTCCGTTAGGATTGGTGATATCTTTCTTGATTCGACCGACATAAACCGGATCGTGCGAAGCAACAAACAAAGGCATCGGATAAACTTTCTTCGACGGATCATCTTGAACAATCACGCCTTCGGCTTTTCGAAGCGCCTCTTGTGCTTCCTCGACTGAAATCGGTCGCTCGGTTTCAATCCAAACGGCTTCGGAATGAGCGCGTAACGCAGGAACACGCACGCAGGTAGCGCTCACTTCCACATCAGAATGCATAATTTTTCGCGTTTCGTTGTGCATCTTCATTTCTTCTTTCGTATAACCGTTATCCAAGAAAACGTCAATATGGGGAATGACATTGAAAGCCAATTGATAGGCAAATTTTTCAACATGAGGCGTTTCCCCTTCGACAATCTGTTCGTGCTGACGAACCAATTCAGCCATAGCGGCAGCTCCGGCTCCCGAAGCCGATTGGTAAGTAGCCACATGAATCCGTTTGATATGCGAAATATCTTCCAACGGTTTCAGCGCAACAACCATCTGAATCGTAGAACAATTGGGATTTGCAATAATACCGCGCGGACGAACCAACGCATCCGTTGCATTTACTTCGGGCACAACTAAAGGAACATCTTCATCCATGCGGAAAGCGCTTGAATTGTCAATGATTACGGCTCCGTATTTTGTGATTGTTTCGGCAAATTCTTTGGAAGTTCCCGCTCCCGCCGATGCAAAAGCTATTTTTATACCTTTGAAATCATCATTGTGTTTTAATTCTTTAACGGTAATTTTTTTACCGTTAAATTCATATACACTGCTGGCGCTCCGGGCTGAACCGAAAAGCGCTAATTCATCTATCGGGAATCTTCTCTCTTTCAAAACGCGCAGAAACTCTTGTCCTACTGCACCGCTTACTCCAACAATCGCTACATTCATTTTCGTTAAGTATTGTTAATTTATTAAATTTTCTTTATATTTTTTTTATTAAGAAAAAAGCATTATATTTGCACCGCAATTCAATCTCATTTGAATTGAGTTGCAAAAGTAACAAATTTATTATTAACCAAAACAATTTTCGTATGAAAAAAATTATTTCTCTCTTGCTATTATTAGCGCCTTGTAGTATTTTTCCCCAGTTTTCGGACAACTTTTCCGACGGACGTTTTCAAAGTGCTCCGCCTGCAACTCGTTCTGTTGAATGGAAGGGAGATGTGGAAAAATTTATTGTGAATCAAGATTTACAGTTGCAATTGAATGCGCCGACGACCGGATCGCCGGCTCAATTGGGAACTGCATCCGCTCTATCGGCTAACGCTTATTGGGAATGGGGGATGAAATATGATTTCAATCCGACCTCTGCCAATTATGCTAAAGTGTATTTATGCAGTGATGCTCCCGATTTAACCGGCGACTTGAACGGTCTTTTTATCCGTGTCGGTTATACAAACAAGAACATCAGTTTGGTTTCCCAAAAAGGAAAGACTACTAAAATTTTGATTGAAGGTACTGCCGACCGTTTAAATAAAGCATCTGTAGCTCTCACAGTCCAAGCGAAATGGGATAAAGCAGGAACTTTCAGTTTGTATTCAAAATTAGACGACGAATCCGAATACGTGATGGAAGGAACATGTGCTTTAACAGACGTTTTCTCCGGTAGTTATTTCGGAATGGTCTGTACTTTTTCTTCTACCCGAAGCAAATCGTTTTATTTTGACGATTTTACGGTTCGAGAATTAAGAGATGACGAACAAGGAGAAGGCGGAGATGACGGAGGCGGTACTACCGATCCGCCACCGGCCGATCCGACTTTACCGGAAACAGACGATGTTGTTTTCAGCGAGATTATGGCAAATCCCGGAGGCACTGACCCTGAATATGTTGAATTATACAATCGAAGCAATAAAACATTTAATTTGAAAAATTGCTTGTTTTATTATGGAACCACTTCCTACAAACTTCCGGACGCGGAAATTAAACCCAATGAATATTTTGTTTTGACAAAGACAACTGCTGTCGCTACGTTTCCGGCAGATGTGAAAGTATTTGGCGTAAGTTCTTTTCCAACATTGGCTAATACAGGAAAATTATTAATGTTCGGATTAAATGATGGAACTTTAATATCATGGTTTGAATATTCCGACGCCATGTATGGAAGCGCTGAGAAAAAAGCAGGCGGATGGTCGCTGGAATGTATTGATTTGGAGAATATCAGTAATACAGCCTCTGATTGGACAGGGTCGAATGTTGCGGGAGGAACGCCCGGAAAGGAAAATTCAGTGAAAAGTGCTAATCCGGATACGGAAATTCCACGAATGACCGGCATTCAAACATTAGCTGATAATCGAATTTGCTTAACCTTCTCGAAGCCGATGAATTTAACAACTTTGAATAATAAGTTATCTTATACTTTAAATAATTCGTACCAGATCATGTCTTTAAAGCCCAACTATCCGCAAGGCACTGTAGATACCATACAGTTTAATGCGCTTCCGCCACAAGGACTTATGATTGAATTGGATTTGCCGGGCGTAAAAGACCGTTCCGGATTTGGATTGGATAACAAAATCGTTTTGCTTGGGTCTGGTTATGAGGCATCGGCAAATGATATTGTTATCAACGAGATATTATTTAATCCGCCAACGGGAGGCAATGAATACGTAGAAATTTATAACAAGTCGGATAAAGCATTTGATTTGAGATTTTTAAGTATTACAAGCCGCAGACCTTCCGACGGTGCGCTTAATAAATTGTATGAATTGGCATCCACTCCTTTGTTGCTTCAGCCGCAAGAATATTTGGTGATAACGAAAAGTCAGAATTTGGTTTGTTCGTTCTTTGAATGCCGGCCCACTTCCGATTTTACCGAACTCAGTATAATGCCATCGCTCGCAAACACATCCGGTATTGCGGTATTGATAAATAATCAAACAAATGAGATTATTGATGAATTTGCATACAACGAAAAAATGCACGATGCGGGTATCAGTAACAAAAAAGGAATCTCTCTTGAACGAGCGGATTTCAATCTGCCGACAAGTGATCCGGGTAATTGGCATTCGGCTTCTTCAATAAACGGATTCGGAACGCCGGGATATCAAAATTCGCAATACATTTCCAACCCTGTTACAGGAATTGGAGAAGGAATCAGCATTATCTATCCGGAAATATACTCAGATAATTATTCCATCCATTACAGGTTCTATTCACCGGGATATCGCTGTCGAGCATACGTTTACGATACGATGGGAAGAATGGTAACCGTTATAGCCAATAATGAATTGTTAGGTACAGAAGGTGAATTGTTTTGGAACGGGAAAGGGAGATCGGGACAAACGCTTCCTTCGGGTATATATCTCATTTATATGGAAGTATATGATACAAACGGATTTGTAAAAACTTATAAAAAACAGACAGTGGTGAAATAGAAATCCGATTGTAATGCTCTTGAAGCTGTGTCAAAAGCTCAAACATGCGTCATTGCGAACGTAGCGAAGCAAACCGGAAGATTGAATTTCAATGGATTGCTTCGCCCTCGCAATGACGGTAATAAACATTAACTTATTGCACTTCCCGGCTCCAAACTTGCATCCGGATGAATCAACCGCAGGTTTCCGTCGAATGATTCAGCCGACAACAACATGCCTTGCGACAGGATACCTTTGATTTTGCGCGGTTCGAGATTGGCGATGAAGCAAACCGCTTTCCCGACCAATTCTTCCGGTTGGTAATATTCGGCGATGCCCGAAAGGATAGTGCGTCCGCTCAAGCCGTCATCAATCTTGAATTGCAGTAATTTGTCGGCTTTGGGAACTTTCTCGCATTCCAACACTTTTCCTACGCGAATGTCTAACTTGGCAAAATCGTCGTAAACAATCGTTTCTTTTACGGGTTTTGCATGTTTTTCTTTCAATTCGTTGGCTGTTTTCGTATCCATCAGTTTTTGAATTTGACGTTCGATGACTTCGTCTTCTATTTTTTCAAACAGCAATTCGGGTGGATTTAGATGATGACCTTCTTCCAATAAATCGATGCTTCCCAATTCATTCCACTTCATGTCGTTTTTTCCAATCAGTTGTTTGATTTTCAGAGAAGAAAACGGCAAAAAAGGTTCTATGGCAATCGCTAAATTGGCGGTTATCTGCATACTGAGATTCAATATAGTAGCCGTTCGTGTCATATCGGTTTTCGCTAATTTCCAAGGTTCTGTATCGGCTAAGTATTTATTGCCGATGCGCGCCAGATTCATCGCTTCTTTTAAGGCTTCGCGAAAACGGAACTGATTCAGATAGTTTTCCATTTTAATTTTGGTGAGCTCAAATTCTTGAAACGTTTCCTTGTCGTAATCGGTTAATACGTCCCGCCCCGGAACTTTTCCGTCAAAATATTTGTGCGTCAGAACCATCGATCGGTTAATGAAATTTCCCAAGACAGCGACCAATTCGTTGTTGTTTCTTGCTTGAAAATCTTTCCATGTAAAATCGTTGTCTTTGGTTTCCGGCGCATTGGCAGTCAGTACATAGCGCAAGACGTCCTGCTTTCCGGGAAAATCTTCCAAATATTCGTGCAACCAAACCGCCCAATTGCGGGAAGTGGATATTTTATCGCCTTCCAGATTCAGAAATTCATTTGCCGGAACATTATCGGGCAGGATATAGCTTCCGTCAGCTTTCAGCATGGCGGGAAAAACGATGCAATGAAAAACGATGTTATCTTTACCGATGAAATGAATCATCCTTGTCGTTTCGTCTTTCCACCATTTCTCCCAATCGGCGGGCGAATGTTCGATGGTGTTGGAAATATATCCGATAGGGGCATCAAACCAGACATACAGGACTTTTCCTTCGGCGCTTTCCAACGGAACGGGAACACCCCAGTCCAAATCGCGACTCACAGCTCTCGGCTGCAATCCCATGTCTAACCACGATTTACATTGTCCGTAAACATTTGATTTCCATTCTTTATGTTCTTCTAAAATCCATTTTTTCAACCATGCTTCGTGTTTATCCAAAGGCAGATACCAATGTTTGGTTTCTTTCAATACCGGAACGCTTCCGCTGATTGCCGATTCGGGTTCAATCAAATCCAACGGGCTGAGCGATGTTCCGCAAACTTCGCACTGGTCGCCGTAAGCTTTTTCGTTTCCGCAATGCGGACATTTACCGGTGATATAGCGGTCGGCTAAAAATTGTTTCGCTTCTTCGTCGTAATACTGCTCGGAAGTTTTTTCAATAAACGCGCCTTTATCGTAAAGTTTCTTAAAGAAATCGGATGCTGTTTTTTTATGAACAGGAGAAGTAGTCCGGGAATAAATATCGAATGTAATCCCAAAATCCTCGAAAGATTTTTTGATAAGAAAGTGATAGTGATCAACAATTTCCTGCGGCGAAACACCTTCTGCCCGCGCTTTCAAAGCGATAGGAACTCCGTGTTCGTCGGAACCTCCGATGAATAGCGCTTCTTCGCCTTTCAGACGAAGATAGCGGGCATAAATATCGGCAGGAATATAAACGCCGGCGAGGTGTCCGATATGAACGGGACCATTGGCGTAAGGAAGCGCCGAAGTAATCAACGTGCGTTGAAAAGTTTTACTCATGTCAGTAATTTTGACGCAAAGATACCGATTTTTAGCGAGTAATAAAACCATTTTTTGTACATTTGCATTTCAAATCATCATTATTTAATCTTGAAAAATTATATCGAATGAAAGCTAAACGATTATTAAGTTCTGTTTTAGGGGTTGCAGCAATATCCGTTTTAATGTTTGCAATGCCCTTACAGGCTCAAAAGCCTACCGCAAATTCGCAACTCGGAGAGTGGTGGAGAGAAAAAAATCCCGGAACTACCCGCTACAAGACCGATGCCCAAAAGCTCCCCTTGATTTCAGTCAAAGGAAACAAATTCGTTGATCCGGAAGGCAAAACCATTCTGTTTCGGGGCTTGTCTGTTTCCGATCCCGATAAACTCGCCTCGCAGGGACATTGGAACAGAGAACATTTCGTCAAGGTTCAAGAAATGGGAGCAAAAGTGGTGCGGATTCCTATACATCCTGCAGCATGGCGCGGACGCACTCCCGTCGAATATCTCAAATTGCTGGATCAAGCAGTGGGATGGTGCACCGAACTCAACATGTACATCATGCTGGATTGGCATTCCATCGGAAATTTGACGACCGGTCTCTTTCAAGACCCGATGTACGAAACGACTTTGCAGGAGACGTATAACTTTTGGCGCATCGTTGCCCGACATTATGCGGGACATAACACAATCGCTTTCTGGGAACTGTTTAATGAACCGACAACCTACAGAGGACAATTGGGACCGGTGAATTGGAATGAATGGAAACAAATCTGCGAGAATGAAATTACCATCATACGTGCACACAATCCGCAGGCAGTTGTGTTGGTAGCCGGCTTTGACTGGGCTTACGACTTGACCCCGATTCGCGAAGCGCCGATCAATGCCGTGAATATCGGTTACGTAACTCACCCTTATGCCCACAAGGGACCACAAAGACCTTGGGAAACTAAGTGGGAGTTGGATTTCGGTTTTGCTGCCGACTCTTATCCGGTTGTTGCTACCGAATTCGGAGGCGCTGAAGCCGGAGCGCCCGATTCGTACGGGCCTTCCATTATCCGGTATTTGGAAAAGAAAGGAATCAGTTGGTTGGTTTGGTGCTTCGACCCGGATTGGGGACCTACGTTGATCAAAGACTGGAACTATACGCTGACACCGGCGGGAGAATTCGCCAAAAACGTTATGTCAGGTGTGGTAAAGCCGTAATTTCCGGTGAAACCGACAAAAAGTTCTTTACCGGATAGGCATACATTTCCTGCATTTTCTCTGTAAGGAAAGGAATATCTTTGCCGGATAAATCAATTTTACTTGATTGCTGTCGAAAGTATTGCTCAAAACGTTCGACGTCGTCGGCAGTATATTTTTCCCGGAAAGTGTTGTTTCCCCATAAGCGGTCGTATGCAATATAATTTACGGGATAGAATTTGTAATTCTTGAAAATCTCATTATCAATGAGTGCCGCGACTTGAAGCGCTGATTCGTGTCGTCCCGAAGAATCGTCTAATTTCGATAAACAGGGATTAATGGGTTTTCCGACTTGCAATTGAATTCTGCCTTTATATCCGAGCAATCCGGTTTTCATGTTGAGCAGGTCGTCTTCCCGAGACTTTTTGAAATCGGGATTATCCCTTTTCTGTTGAAATTCTTTGGCTTTCAGAAAATCACAAGGATCGTATTCGTATGAAAAAGTAAGCGGGATTATATTCAATTCCTCTAAACTTTTCAAAAAGCTTTGCTCGCTTCCCATCGCCAGCATTTTTATTACGCTTTCCTGTGTGCGGTCGTTTGAATCTTTTGCCCGCCCTTCGCGCTGCGCAATCCAAATCGATTGATTTTTATCGCGGATAGTATAATGAATATATTTGGAAAGATGCTTGGAAGCTTCAAGCATTTGTCGCCCGGATAAGCTTCGCTTTACGATAAAACTTTTATTTAACCTTACCAAATCAATAATCCAGTCAGCCAATAATAAATTATCTCCGATGGCAATCTCAACCGTTTCGTAGCCTGTATCCGCAAACAGGGTACACAGGAGCGCTACGTCTAAAATAATATCCCTGTGATTGGAAATATAAGTATAAGCAGTTGTTTTTGATACATTTTTCAAACCGTCGCATACAGCGCTGCTTCCTGTTCGGGCAAGTAATCCGAAAACAACTTCTTTAATTAACGCATGTTGAAAATCGCGTTGATTGGTAAATGATCGCATCAATTGTTCGACTTGCATTCCTTTTTCGCCCGGAAATAAGAAATCAAATACATGTCGAAATTGCGGATTATTCAACAACCGTTCAATGGCAGGCGCAACTTCATTATCATAATACGGGCGAATATCGTCAAATTCCGGATTTTTTATCATCATATTATTTATTATTTAATTCATTTTCTATGATTTCCGTAAAGACATCCCGGATATTCAAACCTGCTGCCTTGATTTGCTGCGGAATAAAACTGGTAAAAGTCATTCCGGGAGTTGTGTTTACTTCCAACATTCCGATTCCGTTTTCGGGAGATATAATATAATCGACACGAATAATCCCTTTTGCTCCTATCCAATCGTAAATATCGGAAGTCAAAGTTTGGATTTTTTCTGTTAATTGAGTAGAAATTCGAGCAGGCGTGATTTCTTCCGCACCGCCCGGACTGTATTTTGCTTTAAAATCGAAAAAATCGCTTTTGCTGATAACTTCCGTAACCGGCAAAACCGTTATTTTATCTTTGATTTTATAGCATCCGCAAGTTACTTCCATCCCCGGCATAAAGCGTTCGACCAACACTCCCGTTCCTTCTTCAAAAGCAGATGCAATGGCTTTTTGCAATTGATCTGCCGATGTTACTTTCGTTACGCCGAAACTGGAGCCGCTATCGTTCGGCTTGACAAAAACCGGTAATCCCAATTTTGCTTGAATAGCAGTTGAGTCCCATTTTTCTCCTTTACGCAAATAAACAAACGCTGCAGTTTTTACTCCGAAATTCTTCAAGAATTGATTACAAAAATACTTGTTAAAGGTCAAAGCTGACGCTGATATGCCGCATGATGAATATGGAATCCCCAACATATCGAAATAGCCTTGAAGAAGTCCGTTCTCGCCCGGTGTTCCGTGAATGGTGATATAAGCAAAGTCGAAATGTATTTTCCGTCCGGCATAAATGAAACCGAAATCATTTTTATCAATCGGGATTTCCGTTTTTTCATCTTGTCGGACAAACCATCGATCTTCGGTTATCAAAACGACAAATACTTCGTAGCGCTCCGGATCGATGAAAGACTGTATTCCCTTGGCGCTGTTAAGTGAAACAACATATTCAGAGGAATAACCTCCGGCAACGATGGCAACTTTTTTCTTCATATTACGTAATTCCTCCATTTTTCTATCAGTTGATTCATATCATCGGGGACAGGACTATCAAAAAACATATCTTTTCCCGTTCGGGGATGAACAAATCCCAGTGTTTGCGCATGTAAAGCCTGTCGGGGACAAACTTCAAAACAGTTTTGTATAAATTGCTTATATTTAGTATGATTATTCCCTTTCAATATTTCGTTCCCTCCGTAGCGTTCATCATTAAACAAGGTATGTCCGATATATTTCATGTGAACGCGTATCTGATGCGTTCGCCCCGTTTCCAACCGGCATTCGACGAGAGTTACGTAGCCCAAGCGCTCCAACACGCGGTAATGCGTAACAGCCGGTTTTCCGCTTTCTCCGTCCGGGAAAACAATCACTTTCATCTTATCTTTAGGATCTCTGCCGAGATTTCCCTCGATTCGTCTTTCGTCGTCTTTTACGATTCCCCACACCAAAGCTAAGTATTTCCGTTGAGTGGTTTTATTGAAGAATTGTATTCCCAGATTAGTTTTCGCTTCCGAATTCTTAGCTGCAACCAGCAGACCGGAAGTGTCTTTATCGATCCGGTGCACCAAACCGAGGCGCGAATCGTTGGCATTAAAACCCGGCAAATCTTTCAGCCGCCAGGCGATAGCATTCACCAATGTTCCCGTATAATTCCCGTGACCGGGGTGAACAACCAATCCGGGCGGCTTGTCGATGACCATTATGTCATCGTCTTCGTAAACAATATTCAGTGGAATATCTTCGGGAATAATTTCCAACTCCCGGCGCGGGCGATCCATCACCACCGTAATCACATCGCCCGGCTTCACTTTGTAATTGGTTTTTACCGGTTGATCGTTTGCCCGTATAAATCCGGCATCGGCTGCCAATCGAATACGGTTTCTCGAAGCGCTTTCAATCCGGTCAACTAAATATTTATCTACTCGTAAAAGACTTTGACCTTTATCGGTAACAAAACGGAAATGTTCATAAAATTCATCTTCCGAATCGTCGGCTAACCCGGCTTTCTCCGTCAAGTCGTCAATATCTTCAACCAAGCTATCCATGTCTGTCAGAACCATGATTCGTCAGAACTGACGTTAGTGGTATCGATAGAATCGCCCGGATTATCCAAAGGCATAATATCGTCGGATCCGGAACTTACCAAAAGCGATAAGGGAGTATCGGCAGGCACACGCTGTCCCGGTTCTATCGGCGTCCCTTTACTTTCCAATCCGACGACTAAATCCCGATAAGCGCCGGGCACCGGTTTTATTACTATATTTTCGAATCCCAACGACCGAAGCATGGCTAAGGATTGACGTTGCGAAGTGTCTTTTATATCCGGAATTGAAACTAACTGAGGCAGATAAGCATTTATCTTCAGATAAACGGTTCGTCCCGATTTTACCATTGATCCGACGGGCGGAGTTGCTTCGGCAATACTTCCGGGTATTGCATTTTTGATATATACGGAATCGATAACCGCATAGTTTAAGTTGCTTTTAACGAAAAACGGCGCAGCTTTTTCAACCGATAGTCCTTTTACATCCGGCACCTGTACCGATTTTCCGTGTCGGGTATAAATATTCAGCCAAAGCAATATAACAGATATTAATATGATCACGGCAAGAATTAAGCCAAGCAAATTCTTGATATAAATATTACTAAAAAACTCCTTTTGATTCATACGCTAATAGTTTGTATTATATAATTTTACATCTTTCTTCCTTTTCTCATGACGAAAGTACAAAAGTACGAAAAAGAATTGATACAATAAAAAAAGGGTTGCTTTTATTTACATATCCCCATTTACAGGTCTTGATGGTTTTATAGACATGTGTTAACCGGCGATTATAATTTACACAGATCTGTGTTTTGTTTACAACAAATATATACATTAAAAAAATATCAATCATGAAATCAAAATTATTTCTTTCAATCTTTTTTTCATTTCTGTTTGTCATCGGTTCTTCCCAAACCAAAGAAAACGGATTAAATTTAAATTTAAGCTTTGAAGATATTCAAAACGGAAAGCCTGCCGTTTGGTATATTTACCCGCAAAAGAATTATTCGGTTTCTTTAGATTCCGTAAATGTTAAGTCCGGAAAATATTCCATAGCCATTGAATTTATTGGAGACTCCGCTTATTTTCAACCTGTAACGATTACGCTTCCGAATAATTACGAAGGAAAAAGAATGACTTTATCCGGATACATTAAAACAGAAAATGTGACCGGATATGCGGGATTGTGGATGCGAATAGACCCGCAACTTGCATTCAGCGATATGCCGCAACTCGGAATCGCAGGAACTACCGATTGGAAAAGATACGAAATAGCGGTTGACATGAATCCGGCAAAAACTCGACAAATTGTTTTGGGCGGATTATTAGCCGGAACAGGGAAAATGTGGTTGGATGATTTACAGATCACCATTGACGGTAAAGATATCAGCGAGGCGAAACCTTATCTTTTTCCTGCTCAAAAAGACAAAGAGTTTGATACAGGATCGAATATTACTTTGTTCCTTTTTTGCTTGGGACTTATTTCGTATCTGCTAATACCCCGTTTGTGAAATTTACAAAAGGGAATCCGGACAATCCGGGAGAGTTTATGTTTATTATTCCTCGTGAAATCCCCAAACCCGAAGAAACCTACCGAGGAAAATTGGTTGTCCTCGTTAACAAAGATACGCAAAGTTCGGCAGAATATCACGCAATGGCGTTTCGTGCCGGAGATAATACTACGATTATCGGCAGTCAAACTGCAGGGGCAGACGGGAATGTATCGGAAATTGCTCTTCCGGGTGGATTAACCACATATATTTCCGGTATCGGCGTTTATTATCCGAATGGCGGTCGAACCCAACGGATAGGTATAGTTCCCGATATTGTTGTAAAACCAACCATCAAAAGAATCAGGGAAAGAAGAGATGAGGTATTGGAAAAGGCTATTGAAATTATTAATAGTGACAAGTAACAAGTGACGAGTGACAGGATTAAGATATTAAAAAAATTTCATCCCAGTTTTGAGGATCATTTTTCATATATGATAACAGTATAAGTCCGACGCCAGCTATTCCCGTTAAAAGAGAATAGTTGCAAACCCAGCCGTCCCTCAAAAGTGTCTTATAACCTACTAAACCGCCTTCATAAACAGATAAAGATCCCCGTCTTCTTTTTTGAAGATAGACGTCATCTTCCGGAAAATTTTATCCGAACCCGGTCATATCGAACCAACACATCGAATCATGCGTAATAATCAGTCTTTTGCCCTACTTTCTTCGTACCTTCTTCGTACCATGTTCGATACTCGTTCGATCATTGTTCGATGTAAGGCTAATGTTTGGAACAAGAATTTGTATTTTTAATAAGGTAATAAGGTTGCGGCTATAGGGGCGTATATTTCTTCTACTAAGGGTGTTTAGTTAAAATAAATAAGGTAAAAAGCAGGGGTACGACAAGAACGGCGACGGCGTTATCGACGTCGAAGACTTGAAACTGATAAGCGATAAAGATGTGGTGGAGCAGGTTTTGCTTCCGCACTATTGGAATCGTTGGCAAGCCGACAGGATCCGGTCGCAGGCTTTGGCGAATATCTTGGTCGATTGGGTCCGGGGCAGCGGAAGCTACGGGATAGCGATTCCGAAAAGCGTTCTCGGCTTGACGGGTTCGCTCACAATGACGGGTATCGATGTATTTATCCGATATACTCGTCGGATACGGTTAGTTTTTTCCGTCCTTTGGCTCTGCGTGATGCTAATACTTTACGTCCGTTGGCTGTTTCCATCCGGTTGCGGAAACCGTGCTTATTTTTTCTTTTCCGGTTGGAAGGTTGAAATGTCCGTTTCATGACTTTATTTGTTGTTTATTTATTTTTAATCTTGAGAATCGGGATGCAAAGGTAAGATATATTTTGCAAATAAACAAATGATTTTAAAATGAAATTACTTTCTCTATTTCTTCCTGCGCGAATCCCCGACTTGCAGCAAATCGCAGGAGCTTTTGCCCGATCTCGAATTCGTTTTTCCCTTTAACCGATTTCTTTTTTTGTTCAATTAATAATCGGAGCCGTTCGAGGTTTTCTTCAAGATTCAAATTTGCCAACGCTTCCCGAATCAACGCTTCGGGAATTTGTTTTTTCCCGAGTTCATACCTTATTTTATATATTCCCCATCGGTTGTACCTCAATTTATCATTTACAAAAGCTTTACAATAGCGTTCTTCATCTAAAAATCTTTCCTTTTGCAGTTGCCGGATGATTTGATTCTGCTGTTCGCCCGGAATTTTCCAATCATTCATTTTCCGGCGGACGTCCGAAACGCATCGTTCGGAGCGGCTGCAATAAGTCGCCAAGCGACGCAAAGCCTGTTCATAACTTAAACGGTTCATAGTATAATATACTGTCGTGTTATTATATATTTAATGATAAAACATCTTGATCTCTAAGCATCAACCCCATACTGTTCTCTAAGCCGAGATCCCTGCAAAGGTAAGCATTCTGGTTGTACAACACAATAGGATCGCTTCTACAACGACTTCGAGTTGCGGTTTTAATATCACATCTCTGGTTGTACAACACAATAGGATCGCTTCTACAACTAATCACATTAGAGAGCCGCATGGATCGCTCTTCTTTTCTCAAACATCGGCAAAAAAACTTGGTATGATAGTTTATTTTGTTTACTTTTGCAACAATTTTAGTTATTTACGTGGGAGTATTGTTTTGTCATACTTCCTCGCAATAATGCAAATTTATGGTTTTATGCAACATTCGATTTTAATTACAGGCGCAAACGGGCAGTTAGGCTCTGAGCTGCAGGAATTATTTCCGCTTTATCCGCAATACCAGTTTTACGCGACCGACGTTGATACCCTTGATTTATGCGACAAGGAAGCAGTCGGATCGTTTCTGAGTCAAAACCACATCGATTATATTATCAATTGCGCCGCTTATACGGCTGTGGATAAAGCGGAAGATGATTCCGCCCTGTGTTATCGAATCAATCGCGACGCCGTCCGAAATTTAGCGGAAGCAGCCGGCAAGGCGAAGATTATTCACATTTCTACCGACTATGTTTTTGACGGCGCTTCCGACAAACCGTTGCGGGAAACGGACCCGACCAACCCGCAATCGGTTTACGGAAAAAGTAAACTGGAAGGCGAAAGGATTTTATTGAAAACCGCTCCGGACAGCATCATTATCCGGACAGCTTGGCTGTATTCCTCTTTCGGAAATAATTTCGTGAAAACCATGATTCGCATGGGAAAAGAAAAAGAATCCCTCAACGTGGTCAACGACCAAACCGGGACGCCGACCTACGCTGCCGACTTGGCAAAAGCTATTCTGCAAATTATTGATGAGAGCGAAAAAACCGACACATTTCAATCCGGCATTTATCATTACAGCAATGAGGGAGTTTGTACATGGTATGAATTTTGTTTAAAGATTCATGAACTTGCCGGAATCACAACCTGCAAAGTCCGTCCGGTTTCTACGGCGGAATATCCGACCAAAGCCGTTCGTCCCAAATACAGTTTGTTGGACAAAACCAAGATAAAACAAACATTTAACTTGATGATTCCCCTTTGGGAGGATAGTTTGAAAATTTTTTCACACATTCGTCTGCAAAAAATTGTTAATCTGATATAATTTGTTTACTTTTGCAGCAAACAATTATTAAATAAACAATAATCATGGACAAAACACAACTAAGCAGACGCAATTTCTTGAAAAAGACGGCTTTAGGAGCTGTTGCATTTACAATCATTCCCCGTCATGTTCTGGGGGGAACGGGATACATCGCTCCAAGCGATGAACTGACAAAAGCAATTGTCGGCGTCGGCGGAATGGGCAGAGGACATATTGCCTACGCCGGTCGCACAATCGCTATTTGCGATGTGGACAAAGATCACCTTTCACAGGCATTAACTCTATGTCCGCCCGGTACGAAAACCTATCACGATTACCGGGAATTGTTACTTAATCCGGAAATCGACATCGTACATGTTGCCACGCCTCCGCATTGGCACGGAATTATATCCGCCGATGCTGCAAAGGCAGGGAAAGATGTCTGGTGCGAAAAACCTATGACGCGCACCATCGGCGAAGGTATCCGGGTGAAAGAAGCGATGGAGCAATACGGACGGATATTCCGTCTCAATACATGGTTTCGGTTTACGGATGCATTTTACGGATTAGGAACTACAGTCAAACCCATAAAGAAATTGGTAGAAAGCGGATTATTGGGTTGGCCCTTGAAAGTAACCATCAATTCATCTAACGGGTTCGACTGGAAATTCTATTGGGTAGGAAAAACCGGATTGACC
>Ga0209629_10001054_pt1 | contig 16631 bp, 12 predicted proteins | sample TergutCu122P5_FD_187286 | JGI IMG/M metagenome (GOLD analysis project Ga0209629, IMG submission 187286) | Cubitermes ugandensis P5 segment gut microbial communities from Kakamega Forest, Kenya - Cu122 P5 (SPAdes) (version 2) | ecosystem: Host-associated > Arthropoda: Insects > Digestive system...
CCCCCGGTCACAAATGGAACCACAGACATCTATGCCACAGCCTGGTCACAGACGAGAACTGAATGTCAAGAATTTCATTCCCCATTACCCACAGAATTGGAGAATGGGAGAGACCTACAGTGAAGCTGAATCAAGGCTCAATTGTGTACTTCACACTGACAACCTGTAAAGAGCACGTGAAGGTAGTAGGGAGGATAATATTAATTTGCATGTCTGGGAAATGGGTTAGAGTACTGTGGTTTAGCTGAGGGTCTGTTGTCAGGTTGTAAAGTGCCAGAGGACACATAATTAAGGATGAAATAAAATGACATGTTTCTGCTTAAACACCGTTCCATTATGAAGCCTAAGTACAAACACTGTTTTATTTAGTTTTTACATCTCAGAATCACGATCTGCAGCTATAAGGGGAACAGTTCCTTGTTTTATGGGTTCACGTGTTGAAGCCATCATTTTGCTGCTGGTGAAATGAAGTTCAGAACCAAACTGTTCACCGTCTTGTTCACAGCAACATGCAAACTGCAGTTTTTGCTATGGGTAATTTACATATGTCATACAGCTGGCACATACAGTCTAACTTCTGGGGGCAACAAGTTAAAGCACACACCGTTGCTTAAAACACGTCCGTCCACACATCCAGTCAGGAGCACACAACTGCTCTGTTTCAAAAACAATTACTTCACTACCTTACACACAGAATGCCTTTAAATACTGATCCATTCTCCAACAACAACGAAAATAAATGGTGACACAAGTCTGCCTGCTTTGCACAGTGTGTCTAGGTCCCCACAAAATGTACATGAAACCCACTTTAAAACAGAAGTAATTAAAGGAGTTTTCCTGGAATGCACTCACAAAATAATGTCTCTAATCTTCTCCAAACATGAACAGTCAACTCATCTGGCATGGTGGGCCTGCAATGTACTTCACTGTTGAGCACCTGTGGATATTCTCACAGGAAAACAACCTCACCATCCACTCACAAAACAATATTGAGAGTAATCAAGTGTGAATAACATTTACACATCTTGTGCATCTCGCTATATAACATTACATCACACAACTCAGTTCTATTATGTATTTTCATGCTTCTTTCCACTTTCTTACACAGATGACATGACTGAGTAGTCTGCTTCATTTCTGCAATATTTAATGTTAATTTCAGTGCTTCCTGCTTAAAGTCCCTGCAGACTGGCATAAAGTTTGGTACACCTTGACCGCACAATTTAAACTCCTCTGCTGAACTGCAAGAACAGCGTAACGCTGTCACCCATCGTGTGTACCCAGAGATAATTCAGACCAAACACATTTCCCCTCCCTTCCACTATATGCTGGAGAGACTTACCACTGACCCTTGCTGGCTGTTGCATTACAAGGACACTTGGCAACAGTGCCACCACACCACACATTAAGATCACATACACGTGTGTAGCACAGAAGTGACAATCCGTATGTACTGGTTGTTCCACAGAACAAACACAGTACGATACAGAACACAGCTAGAAACCATACCAAAAGAAAAGTATCACCAAAAAAGCAAAATAACAGTTTATTCAACAGGAAATGATCTCTCATATAAAACATGTGGACTGGAGACGAAACTGTTGCTCAGTCAGTCTGGCAATCAAATGAGAAAGAACATAAAGTCCTGTAAATCAACACTTGTTACTGCAACATACAAAACAAGATTTTAACAATAAGCACATGATTATGCCACAATACAGGTGTGTGATGTTTGTAATTTGTTCACTGCATGGGCAGAGCATCAGCACGTGAGCAACGGTGTGAATACAGAGTTAATCAAAATGAAACAGTAATACCCCAAACTTCTCTTTCCTATCTTTATGGAGCAGAATGATGACAACAACCACACATGATCATGAGGAGATGAAGCTTCATGTAGTAATAAATTACAGTTTCTTGCTACTTATTTACAAAATTTTATCCATCAAGTTGACGAAGGAAATAACTGGAAACTACTAACACACAAGCCATCTCACCAGTCGAACATCAAGGTCACAAAACATAAATTAATATATACTTGGTAATCCAATTGAAAGACGTCATTCCTCTCAATGTACAAGTGTGTTCCATTCCGCACACAATTCACTCGATCGACGCACTCACACAAATGAAAACAATTGACAGAAGTATATTGCCACTAACTAGCTTTTAATATTTGACTTCATTATAACGATTCCTCAAAAGCAGCCATTAGGTCACTCTGCATGTTCATGTCAATTTGTCCAGCCATCTGGGGAAAAAGAAAAAAAAAATGCAATTATGTTTACTTCCACACAAGTCCCACAAAAATGACAAAAGATGTGCCTGAATGCATATACACTGCTACTCCAATTAACAATCACATTTTCCTTATTTACATTTACAGCCAGAATGAATAACTAATGAGATCATGTACTTTTCTAGTTACGAACAGGTGAAAGAAGCTGTTGGAAACAAAAGCAGCAGTGACAGCACTGACATACAAGCTGCGATAGTTGGCAGGTGCAGTCTGCCCCATATCTGAGCTACATGACCATATTTGAAATGTCAGGACTCATGACACTCAAGTGGGAAGGATTAATGAAGAATTCCTGCTAACAGAGTAACCCTCTATCAGGGTAGTAAACCTCAAATTCAACCCGGACACATAAGAAAGCATATTCACTTACTGCCTCCCTCCGACGGCGTTCCTGCTCTCGAAGCCGCTGGCGCTCACGTTCAGCAGCTGACTTATCTGGAACCTGCTGGTTAAGGTTAATATTCTCTGGCGGTGGTGACACCTTTGCATCGTCCTGTCGCAACTGCTGCTGCTGCTGCTGCTGCTGTTGCTGTTGCTGCTGCTGCTGTTGCTGTTGCTGTTGTTGCTCCTGCACAGCTTTTCTGCAAGCAAACACAACACTGAACACTCTGTCCTCTGAGATGTTATGCTGTGTTGCTGTTGGGCAAGTTGTTCCTGTTGCGAAGGATCATGGTCAAACTGTCCACGAAGGGTGGGCTTCTTCGCCCTGAAGACATAGGCCCTACAATCTTTTGAAGTCATGAACTGTTCCACCAACAGCACATCACACAGCAACACTACTGTAAGAATCTCAAATCTCACAAACACCATGCTGTGCGGCTGCTATGCAATCTGATTGGTTGCCACAGTATATAGAATAACTGTGTCCTGCAAGTTACCTAGCTTTCTCAAGAGCCTCCTCCTCTTCTCTCTCTCTCCGTTTCTCATTTTCAAGGCGCAACCTCTCTCTCTCCTGCTGCTCCTTCTGCACACGGCGCAGTTCCTGCTGTTCAATCAATGCACGTTGCTGCAAGTATGACAAATGCATTAGCCAAATGTTCCATGCAGTCAGCAGGTGGCAGGCCCACTTGCAGAAACTCACGATGCTGTTTTCCACTGTCAAATGCCTGTGATCTGACACAGGTACCAAAATTTTTTATCAAGTTAAATCCCACCATCACAAAGATCTGCAACAAACTGTTACAGTAAATGTCCAGTCAATACCCAACACTGCAGGCTACACAAGTGAAGACATACCCGATTCATCTTCTCCTTTGCCTGCTTCTTGAAAGCCTGGAAGCTGTTGTCCATGGTAGACTTGAGAGAGGAGGTAGTGGGACCGGGCGTGTTCTGTGGAGATGACGCTTGGGCAAGAGAAGACCAGGAACTGGCATTCTTCACGTTCTGTTCCAGAACAGGTGACAGCTATAAAGTACAGCGCACCACACCCCCACAGATGTCAATACACAATCATGCTACCATGTGTAGCTTGCAGAGTAACAACACAAAGCCTCAGTACTGCAAGGCAAAATCTTTTGTCTTGTTCTGAGTTGATATTGTACTAGTTCTGGGAATATTCGGTGGAGAATGCATACATTCCTATTTCACCTAGTGTACTCTTTGAGTTTACACTGGCAATTGCTAACAATATGTACCATTGGTGACATGAATTACTGATCACAGAGCATTAGTAGAATGGTGCTAACAGAGGAGACCCAGAAGTGCTCAGAGGACATAACCCAGCGCCACTTTGTCCACCACAAATCCCACATGGGCTGCCCTGGGACTGACCCTAGGGCTCCATGGTGAGAGGCATACAGCTACCTGGCCAAGACAGGGCATGGCCCCCTAGTACTGTCCAGACTGTTACTGTTAAAAGGACAAGTCTATCATTTACAAGTTTCAGAAAGTGAAGTGTCCACTCGTGGCAAAGTAGAGCAGTCTGTCCTTGTGGCAATGAGAGGTGTGGATGCTGAGTTGCCACACCGAACCTGAATGAATACAAAGGTAGTACTTCTATTACACAGTAACAGACTGACAGCCTTATAGAACACACTAAGTTTGGTGCAATGCTAATAGTATAAAGGTACGAGGTAGTTTGGTAGGTCATAGCAGAGCAAATTCCAGTTAGAATCCTGTATGTCACTGCATTTTACACTGGAACAGCTAATAACATTAATTTGACTTTCACTCAGAGGCACCCAATTCCTCTCAGTAGGAGATCAGCTAGTTACAAAGGTCAACCTGGCAGTTTCCCATTTATAATTCACTGTTTGGCCACATTGTTTCTAAGCTGCAGAAGTCAAAGCTGCCCTGCTTGGTGACTCATCACACAGCAGTGGCCAGTCAGATCACAGTACAGCACCAGCAGACAGTTCGCCAGTTAACCTGACCAGTCAGATATAAGTTGTGAAATTGCTCAAATACCATTCAGACAGCACAAGAATACAAGTGTGACCAGTCAATCAGTGTTCTGAATTTAGTTTGGAATTCTGCTGAAGCAGATTTCACTGCAGAATAAAGCTGGTATGTGTCTGTTTATACATAAGAAGGAAGCAAGTGGGATGTTTTTAAAATTCAATATTCCATCACTGGTTAGTTAATGTGGAAATTTAAGTATGATCAAAATAGAATATGGTTTGTGTGTAATCATGCTGTACAAAAATATATCTGTGACCCAATGACACAACATGTCAACTGTGAATACGAACTGCCTGGTCAAGCAAACAAACACATACACAAAAATATATTTTATTCCCAGAGTGAGCACTGCAGAGCAGGCAGCAGCACCATTTGCTATGCAGGAATGGTGCCACAATATCTAGTGACAGTCTAGCAATAAAAATACTCCCTAGAAAGATTAACTGTAACCCTCTATTTATTGCTTATCATCTGTCAACATGCCTCTGAGAACATAAACTTGACAAATTTGACATTCAGAGGACCGTGCATCATGATATGTTCTTATAATGAAAGCCAAAGAGATGCACCATTTCTCAGATTTATTTGATGAAGTATTCTACTTGTTTCGGACAGGTCCACCGTCCATCATCAGGGGTATGTCAACACTGTATACACACAATAGGTATTTGTCATGCTAGTTGTGTTGGTGTCTGCTAACAGATGCAAACAGAACTAGCATGTGTTGCTGTGTATACAGTGTTTAGATACTCCTGATGATGGACAGTGGACCTGTCTGAAACATGTAGGGTACTTTGTCAAATAAATCTGAGAAACAGTGCATCTCGTTGGCTGTCATTATAAGAATCAGCTTGGCATTCTCAAGCCCTCTCAGTGACACAGCTTGTCATCACACAAAATCAGCCAACTGCGCACCACTGATACAGACACCCTGCTGGTACTCACCATAACAGCAGCAACAGATAAATCATGATAAAGGGGGACAGGCTGAGGGTGGTAACAAGGCTCTTCCTTAATCAGGGATGGAGAAGGCACTGCACATCTAAACAGCGGTTCATCAATGCCACTTAAAGTACATTTCTGAATTGCTGTGTGCTATCTCTCGTAAAAATAATTAGCACAATGGAAAACAGGAACACAGTGCCATTCCATCTGCCAATTATAATAATAAACTTCGCTGTTGCATACTTGTTATGGCAACAACTCATAAAATTGCCAAAAAAAAATCCCAGCATTTATGCTTCTGTATGTAAAAAATTTTAAACCATGCACATGGGCAGTGTAAGTATGATTAACAGGTTGGAAATACTGTCAGAATGCAACAAAACTCAACTGATGGCTGGGCTTATGTTGTTACTTGCAAAGTACTTCTACTTACATTTGTATAGCTTCATTTTCTGCCTTAGGTCTTAACTACTTCCCTACAACAGTACACTAAGTGCACCGTGTTGGGTGTTGTGTGACAAACATTCAAGTATTCTGCTGCCTGCACTTCAGGGTCAAGCATTCCAATCTCTTCCTGGACTAACTGACCCTGCAGATAAGGCACTATTTACCCAGCACTGTGTAACATCCCAGATAATTTGACTCTTCTCCAATATCCCTGTGAGAACTTCACAGTTTGTGTTACAAGGCTGTGTGGAAGCACTGAATTACAGTTTGTATCACACATTTCAACAATTACATTTACCACCAATAAAACAGTTAATATATAATTCTGCAATGTCTTTTATGTTGTTCACTCTTCTTTGATTATCCACCCCTTATGCCTCAGTCTTCCTTCAGGTTTCCCCACCAAAGTTTCTCTTCTCCCACATACCTGCCACATGCCTCAATAATCTTATCCTTTCTTCATCACCCAAACAGAGTGTGAGGAGGAGTAAAAATCATGAAGCTCCTCATTATGCAATTTTCTCAATTCTCCTGTCACTTCCTCCCCTCCTACTTCCACGTATCTTCTTCAGCATCCTACGCAGCATTATGTTCTTCCCTTAAATGAGAGTGACCAAATTTCACACCCATACTAAACAGATAAAATTAGAGTTCTGTATGTTTTAATCTTTATATTCCTAGACAGCACCAGAGAATACAGAAGACTGCAGCAAAGGATAGCCAGCATTCCTTGCATTTAATCTGCTCTTAATTTGATTTGTTACAGATGATCCCAAATATGTGAACTCTGGCACATTTTCAAAGTATTTATTTTATCCTGCAACTTGCTGTACAATTATTCTGATGAGTCACAAACACGTACGTTTCTCAGTACCTCCTTCCAAGCCAATGTCTTGGCTACTGACCATGCAAACAGAATAGTGACCTTAATGCAATGCACATGTTAACAATGTACAAAAGGAAGTGCTTCTCACAACAATTTCCCAAGCTCACAAAATCCTGTGAATCATTTCTCATGTTTTGTCCACATGGAGTAGGCTTAAAATACAGATTATGGCAGTCACCAGTGGGCAGTTTCAAACCCACATGGACTGGCTGCTTCCAATGAACTGACATGTCCTGATACTACAGCACATACTGCCAACAAAACAGACTACTTGACCAACCTTGCTTTTGAAAGCCGATGCAAAGTTGGATGCTGATGTCTTGTTTGATTCTGGAGAAGTTTCCTTCTTAACTGGCATGGAGTTATTCAACAGTCCTGAAACAGTTAACACCAATACTGGAGAGCAGTCATAACGGGACAGACTGTGTTCACTGGTGATCTGAATCAGGCTAATTAATTTGAACTGGATGAGACTAATTTGAAATGAACTACAATGATTTTTATTGGCTCAGATGGACTTAAGTTCTGAGGTGTGGCCATTAAATAACCAGACTGCATGCAGTCCCAGACCTTGACGGTTGATCACTACAGTAAATATACTCTCCAGATGCATGCAACACTGTGCTCCATTATGCTGATTTAGTCCCAATTCACCTTTTTATAAACCACTTTCTACCTAGCAACAACCACACCTGATACAAAAAATTAACGACAAGGAAACATCACATTTATCATGACATTGAAGAAAACCATCAATGAAACCCTCAATTTGTTATGTGAGGCATGCGGAGAAGGCGTCCGTTCATGAGTGACATGCTTGAACGGCATACAAAGTCTTCAGAAGGAAGACAGAACATGGAGTACAAAATACAACCTGGCCACTTGGGAATGATGAGAACTGATGAAAATGCGGAAACAGATTGTTGTTTGGATATCATACTGATAACAGGGGTGTTTAATGCAGACAAACAAAGGTCAAGACAAATTTTAACAACAAATTGGAACACAAGAAAAAGTAGAACCTCAAATGCATATCAGAAGATGGCAAAAAAGCAAGTCAGTTCTGAATTTTGGATAAAATTGAATACGATGCAAATTTTTGGACACTTTGATCACGTGCAACGATACGTGGCTTTTTTAGCACACCATGGAAACGAAGTATCAATTCCTGCAATAAAGAATTCTTGCATCCTTAAGATGGAAGAAAGCAAGGCCATCAACATAAAAAAAACTAAAACCATGATGCATACCGTCCAGCTTGGTTGCACCACCAGCCCCAGTTATAATGGATCTTTTCTCATTCCCCGGCCATTTCCCCATGCTTTATCACACTAACTACTCCAGTTAGACTGGTTGGTGTCTCATGTGACAGAATTTCTGTCACAGTGGACTTCTCCTACATTCCATAACACTCTTCTTACTCAGAAGTTGCTACTCAGGGTGAATATCAGAATATGACAAACTCAATGAACCTCAATGCAAAGTTGCCCAAAACTGGATTAAGAAACATTGATAATAAAAACATGGCTATCTGGATACTGAAGCAGAGTTAACTGTAATAGGAAAACACCGAAGCCTTAAGATCTGGCAACATAAAACCACAACATCCACCACTCAACATGCAACTTGTAGTCTGTCATACATCAAACAAAACACAAAAAGAGGCTAGCCAAATGCTTGGTTTAATACATGGCTCAGAAAAAAAGACAAGATTTTAGGTTTACTTCAATGTAATTTAATTAAGAACTTGTACCGTAAAAGGTTTAAACACAAAAACATTGCACTGTTTGTATCCCCCCCTCTCTCTCTATCACACAGAATTACAAGTTGATTGCAATACATTCTTTACATCAATTGTGAGATCTCACAAAGTTACTGACATTTTTTACCTTGTTATAAGACTGTTGCACTGACATATCTGGGGATGATCAGCTTCTGATTGAAACATGTAGTGTTTAAAATAATAATAAAGGGCAGTGTGTGATGAAAATATGGTTGTTTACATGATTACATGGACATAACGGGAGGGCAAACATGAAACTGATAGATACGAGGTGTGGCAGAAAAGTAATGAGACTGGCAACGCTGTGCATGAACCGACAATGCTGCTGCCTCCCCCTTCACATGGCAGTTAGTTTAACCCCTGCCGTAGACTCAGTACAAGTTTGAACTTGCTACAGTTGCTACACGATTGTTGAGAGCGTCTGAAGTGAAGTTTTGTTTGTGAGGTGCGTTACGAAAATGGACCAGCAAAAGTTTGAGCAATATTGTGCCATCAAATTTTGTGTAAAGCTTGGCAAATCCACACTGTGACTTATGAAAAGTTACAAAGGGCTTATGGAGAACTTTCCCTATCCAGGGCATAAGTGTTCAGATGGCACAAGTCCTTTTTAGAAGGCCGAGAACAAGTGGAAGACGAACCTCATGCGGGAAGACCTTCGACCTCAAAAACGGATGACAATGTGGAAAGAATGAGGTCTCTTGTGAAGTCAGATCGTCGACTGACGTTGAGAATGATCAGCAGTGAGTTAAATTTGGACTGGTTTACCGTCCATCAAATTTTAACACAGGATTTGGACATGAGAAAAGTGTGCGCCAAGACGGTTCCAAAGAACCTCACGACTGAGCAGAAGGCCAATCAGAGGGATGTGTGTCTTGATCTTCTGGACCGCCCTGAGAGGGAGCCAGAATTCTTCAGTCGCGTTATCACAGGTGATGAATCATGGATTTTGGAGTACGACCATGAGACAAAACACCAAAGTTGGGAGTGGCACACTGCAAACTCTCCCCGCCCCAAGAAAGCGAGAATGAGCAAATCCACAATCAAATCGATGCTCATTTGTTTTTTTAACAGTCAGGGGTTGTCCACAAGGAATTTGTGCCACCAGGACAAACTGTCAATCAAACTTTTTATCAGGAAGTCCTTGAAAGACTCAGGAAAAGGGTGGTCTGTGTGCTACCAGGCACTGCATGCATTTGGATGCTGCACCATGACAATGCCCCATGTCACATGGCAGTCTCCATCAATGAATTTTTGGCAGAAAAAGCATTCCTGTGGTTCCTCAGCCCCCTATTTGCCGGATCTCAGTCCCTGTGACTTTTTTTTATTCCCCCGGCTCAAAAACCACTTGAAAGGGCGCCATTCTGGTACTCTGGATAATATCCAGAAGAGCGCAACCAACGAGCTGAAAGGTATTCCAGCAGAAGCCTTCCAGCACTGCTACAAATGGAAACAACGCCTCCGTCACTGTGTAGCTGCCCAAGGAAACTATTTTGAAGGGGATAACCTTGATTTGTAAAAAAGAATAAAATTAATGGTTAAAAGAAAATCAGTCTCATTACTTTTCTGCCACTCCATGTATAACAGATAAGCTGGGGACCATCTCTATCTGATGGTTTTCTGTTTTCATGTAGGTGCAGGTAAGTAACTGCCTTATGCAGGATGTTTGTGGCATGTGAGGATAGAGGGTCCTGTCATAAATCAATGGCTGCTGGACTACAGTGCACTTACTTGTAACCTTTTAGTTAGTCAAATTGGGAGACTTTTATTTCAAAGGAACTGACTGTTTGGCCAATAAGCAATACATGTCACAAACAGTTTTGGCTAATCAAACAGGTGCAAATATTTCAAAAATTTTGAGAGGTAAGTTATATGTGGGGTGCTTCAGCGCCTTACGTCGAGGGTTCAGGAACATACACCAATGTAGCATTGTGTCAGTTCATTTACTGTGGTATGTCAACTAGCCAAACTATCCTTAGTTTTGGTGCATACATCCGGACATAGCAGGAATGGTACGTTACATAACTTCTGTACATCCATTTGTCACGCACTGGCTTTAAATTTATATTTAATACACAGCAGTACATGGCGTACAGTGCTTACGGTTTTTTTTTAATTTGTACAGCACCATTACAAGCAACTCTCCCAGTTGTCTCTTTACAGCTGCACAACCATGAAGTGCCACCAATATGCTTTAACTTTATCTAACAAACAGAACATTATTTCCTTCTGAGAAAGTCACAAACATTTAAGTCAAAAGGATATTGCTCAACACTTTTGAAATTCCAACCAGTACAGCAGCAGATACACTAAAATATGCAGTAAGACTGAAAACAGGCATAATTTCAATGTTATTAATTCCAATGTTATTTTAAAATGTAATTTAACCAAACCTTGGATACAACAGACTTCATTTATAACAGATGTTTGTGGGACACCAGAGTAACTGTTACAACCAAGGTTGACTGCACTTCCGTCTACATCAGTGCAACCACCGTGGCTGAACACATGCCACAAAACTGGATGGTAAACCAACAATTCTATATCCAAGTTGTATAAAATATATATGACAGCACTGGAAAAACAAAGTCTGTGGAGCCACGGGTGACTTTTGCATCAAGAAAATGTGTCTGTATGGTGACAACACACACAGGTACAAATCAGTTTGTCTAGCTGTTTGTAGCTGAAAAACAAAACACTCTCAAACATGCTCTGTGCTTAACAGCTTCCTCTCTCCTACAAATTGGACAGTTTGCCCACAAAACTCATTTTCAGTCATGTGCACACATCCATAAACAGACGGCAGCAGAGATGCTTCATGCACTCTTACAAAATGACTTTGGCAGATGCTGGAAGGCCTGTATGGAGCACAGTGTAGCTTCCAATGGAAAACTTTCAATACTGTAATGTAATGTAATGTAATTTACAGGAAAGTAATTTTTGAAATAAAACTTGTTACTTAATAGCCACACATCATATTCTGATCTGGACCAAACTGACATTAATGAATCATGCTGACCTCAACTGGTGTTGATTAGACTTTAGTCACTTGGATTAGCGTTGTTTTAATTAAACTACCCTACATTAGGCCACATGTTTCGGTTTCATTTTGTATCAACTGAACCAAATGGGTGATGTCCAGTACAGGTGGCTCCAGTAAGACTGCACACTGTTACATCACAGCAGGCAGATTACTACACCACAGATGTGTGCTCACTCACCATCACCAACAGGCTTATTTGCTGCAGGCTGCACGACAGCTGGTAACACCGGCTTCTCTTCTTTCTTTACAGCCTGGCTGGGCATTACTGTGGTAGCAAGACTGTTTGGTGGGACTGGATCAAAAATTGATGGCACACCTGTGGCCATCTGTATGCCATTGTTGTAACCACCCAGTGGTGAGCTTGGTTCCACCTTGACTGCCTGCACAGCTGAAATACTGGGAACATGTGGGAAGCCATTGGTGGAATGCTGCTGTTGTGGCTGCTGCTGTGGCATCGGTGGTGAGGCAGGCATGGACATGTCAAAACCTGGGTGCATGGTGATTGGAGCACTGACAATGCTGGAGGCAGTCGTGACGATCAGTGGCGCCGGTCCGAGGGGGTCTACGGGGACTGCAGGGGGCTTGTTATATTCAGGGGGCATGAGGTTTGCCACTGGGACTGGAGTGAGTGTCACTGTGGGTGCTATGGTTGGTGCCACAGTCGTGGTGCTGTTTGTACTCATTGCTGGAAGCGTGACAGAGTCCTTCTTCAAGGGAACAGTGGACTCAGTACCTGTTACAGGGAAACCATGCAATCAATGTACCAAATTGTAACGCTGTTAAGTCTGAGACAATTTCATTGTTTAAGACCCGGCTCTCCCAGGATGTGATGCTGTGTCACTGGGTGATGACCTCCTGAAGTATGAAAGGCACTACAGTCGTTTGAAACGTCACAACTACTCGGCCAATGACTCGGCATCACATCTGATCTTTAGAAACACCAAAGTGAAAATCTAAACCTCAAATTCATTCTTACGTGCAACTGAAAGAAGTGCTAATAAGCCCACACAGCAATAACAATCTACCAACCTGTAAGTGAAAATAATGACTTCCTAGGCATATCAGTGCATACAGGCCTATACAAAAACAAGGCGGTTGGCAGCTCCTGTAGACATTACTAACACTACACTCTCACGAACAGAATGTCACTGCTTACACACGCAGTTTATTGCAACCTATCCCACTTACAATTCTATCTCTACTGTATCTCCATCTACAGTTACACAATTTCATGAAGAACAGATGACAGATTGTAAGGAAAACATGGAATGTGATCACAGAATGATCACCCCCAGGCCAAATATTAACAAAAAAAATTGCACTGTCATCAGAAGTGCTAATATACTATTTTGGATCCCAACTATTTCAACACCGTTTTTTTTCACTTCTTATTTTATCACATTTATTGGAAATACAATTTTTAGATGAAATGTTTTTGGCTTGGAGTTCACATCCCAAGCATGTTCATGGATGATATGAAACAGTATTAGACAACTTACACAATAATCTCTGATTAGCCTGAAGACAGCTTCTTGTTGAGCCGAAACACATTTCATTAAACATTAAAGAGCATTAGCTGTGACTGACAGTTATCATTCACATTGTGTATCTTCATCACAATGGGATGTCCCACATGAAAATAATAAAACTGTTTTTGAACTGTATTCTGCCATAGGACAGAACTCTGTTACAGCTAACCACCAGCCTCTGCCAGTTATGGCTGCCAATATCAACTGCCAGCCTGTGCCAGTCACACCTCCACCCACCTTTCTCTACAGCTGGAATGTTCACTTTTGGCAGTGCAGGGGTCACAGCAAGTGGAGCCACTTTCTTGACTGGAGCTGCAGTAGCTGTGGCTGTCGGTCGGGCAGGCTGAGGGGGCAGAGCGTGACTTGCCACTGGGACAGGCTTAACTGTCACCACTGCAGAAACAATTCATATACACAATAAACATACAACACCAAACGGATATACATAAGTGCCACACTATCATCTGTTAAGTTATATTCTCTAAGAATACAGTTACTTGCTCAGCCTGCCATTCCATAAATTCCATATATGCATACTAGCACATTCACCACGCTGACCTGAGGTGAGTCAATACTACCAGTGTCACCTCACATTACAGCACCAACTCTACCTACACATGAAACTGTTTCACTGAATGGTCACCATATGACAAGTGACAGCACACTTAGTATAGCGATAATCCTCTAGGGTCTTGTTCCTAGTAGAGGCAAGAGCTTCTCTTCCACAAAACATCCAGACCAGCTCTAGGGCCCTCCCAGCCTATTTGTCAATGGGTACCAGGGGTAACACACTGGGGAGTGATGCTTACCCCTTACCTGAACCTCTACTCCCCCTAAGTACCCTCACAGCATGCACAGGGACAACTTTACAATTACCTATGTATTACATTCATTTACTCTATGCAGTAGCTCACATGAGCTATAAAAGTTAAAAAGTTGATCTCCAGTGCATGGAATCACCTTTGTGTTTGCAAGTTTGAGCAAGGTATGGTCACAGCAATGAATATGACTCTATTTTATACCCAAGTGACATTATCAGAATAAAGTGGAGAAGAAATTCTGGAATCACCAGATGATCCGGGTCGGCCACAATTTTCTGAAGTTGATCATCATGCCATTCCACCCCTTACTATCAAGTAACTCTCTAGCAGCCCTATGTAACTACTGCTTGGAAAATTTTACAACCCTGAATTTACAGAGATAACTGTTCATGACAATCTGTATGCCCAACAGTAAACCAGAGCAGTTACAACAATTAGGCACAAACTTGGACAGCCAACAGTAGCAACCAATAAAGTTTACATTATGACAACGAATGTGACCACACCCTACTTTCAGATGCCCTCAAGGAAAAAGTATCTGTATGCAGAACTATCCACATGAATCATGGCCCTCATAAGGTCTTGGCAACAAACCATAAAGAGTATGATGGACACACATGCCCTGTGCATTCCTCCCCATAATCTTAGCAAATAATGCACAAAGTAAAATGTCCATATCAATCAATGTGGAATGAAAAATTATTTGTTCCAGTTTCAGAACCGCTTTTCCACATAATTCAGTTCATCAACAGTAAAACTGAACACAACTAACTTTAGAGCACGTACAAGCAGGCATACAGAGGCCACTACCTTGTCGAAGGACACACAATAATTGTCACAATAATGTTACAGTTCACATTTTCCACCTTCCCCCACTGAATACAGCCATGCTCCCAACATAATGTGTGCCGCCTTCCCTAAAGCAATACAGCACCACAACTAACAATCCCCTGCATCACTTCCATTATCACTGGTTGCCAAATTTTTGACAAGGTCAGCTTCCTACAAAATGGATGGGTAAACAAAATACCGCAACCAGCACGAACAAAGCAGTACCTTTATCTGCTACGTATCACCCTCTGCAGTGCATTCTCTTTATACTGCCACATGCACCAACATAAATAGATGAGACAGAGACAGTGAGAAGCAAGGAGACAGACAGAACTAACACCATATTCCATACTGATTTCAATTCCTTTATAATGCCATTCTCATGACATTCAAACATGTCCTTGAAAAGCGACTTGAATATTGATGGAAATGAATTATCCAGCACCATGGCCTCACCCAAATTCATGCCACCAAAGGACAGAAATCCCCCAAAAGACATTGCAGACTGTTGGAAAAGAACAACTTGAAGTAAACAAATGTGTGTGAAATTCATTGCATCTTGAAGGCACATTATCACACCCTCAAAATCTACTGAATATAAAATCCTCACTTTCAGTCTGCAGACATTTTTGATATATGATTATTTTCTTCACAGTCCAAAACCACCATATTGAAAGTGAGGCCCACATTTTAATGTGGCAGTGTATATCTCAAGGAGACCTCACAGTTTGCAGTTCAATCCCTGGTCTCATCTATGCACAGATTTTTCTACTCAGAAAATTTCATGACAATTGACAGAACACTTTAGGAATATGACAGCAGGTGTTCCCCTCCACCATGGTTCAGAGCCCACATTACACTGCAGGTCCCCTCTTCTGACCATCAGTTTCATCAACCTATCAAACAGGGCAGTGATGTAAGTTTGAACACCACAGCACCCACTGTGGGTACTGGTGTTAAGTCTTTAACACCATGACACCCATAAAAAGATGAAAGTTTATAACTAAAATCAAAACACAACAAAAACATTACAATATAATAACACTGACCATGCTTACAGCTCAAACACAGAACAATGACCATAGTTCAAGCTCAAACACATTTACAGAGAACAGTGACCATACTGTCAAACAGGTATTTACACAGAATATCAACCATACTTACAGCTCAAACAGGTATTTACAGAGAACACTGACCATACTTAATGCTCAAACAGGTATTTACACACAACACTGACCATCCTTACAGCTCAAACAGGTATTTACACAGAACACTTACCATCCTTACAGCTCAAACAGGTATTTACACAGAACACTGTCCATACTTAAAGCTCAAACAGGTATTTACACAGAACACTGACCATCCTTACAACTCAAACAGGCATTTACAGAGAACACTGACCATCCTTATGGCTCAAACAGGTATTTTACACAGACCACTGACCATCCTTACAGCTCAAACAGATATGTACACAGAAAACTGACCATCCTTACAGCTGAAACAGGTATTTACACAGAACACTGACCATCCTTACAGCTCAAACATATATTTACACAGAACACTGACCATCCTTATGGCTCAAACAGGTATTTACACAGAACACTGACCATCCTTACAGCTCAAACATATATTTACACAGAACACTGACCA
>Ga0209629_10001055_pt1 | contig 16625 bp, 3 predicted proteins | sample TergutCu122P5_FD_187286 | JGI IMG/M metagenome (GOLD analysis project Ga0209629, IMG submission 187286) | Cubitermes ugandensis P5 segment gut microbial communities from Kakamega Forest, Kenya - Cu122 P5 (SPAdes) (version 2) | ecosystem: Host-associated > Arthropoda: Insects > Digestive system >...
ATGGTCCAGTTACGTATTATACATGAACCCGTGGCTCCCATAATATTAGAAGAGAAATAATAGAGGAACATTAAATACAGCACCAATAATTCCTCGAAACTATCAGTACATATCAACTAGTCTACGCAGCAACATATTCAGAAGTCAGTAAGTAATCTTGATATTTACTACGATAACAAACACAAGCCTCATGTAATTTCTTACTATAAAATTTAATGATATATACTTTCCATAACGGAGGGTTTACCAAAACATAGATTTGGAAGGATTTGTGCAGTAATATTTATAATGTACTCAAGACCAGTATCTACCTGTTACATTTCCCATGTAATGGCAAAGACTCCCCTGCAACTGATCCTAAATGGACAGCACTGTCAGGACCGGTCACTCCAACACTACTCTTACTGGCAAACCCAGGCGCCAAAGACGAATGTCGATCCCGTATTGTTGGCAAATGAGACTTAGGAATGGCAGTTCCAATACTGGATTCAGTAGACCTTGAGAAACAAGAATCACTGCCTCTTATCATGGTGTCTGGGTACAAAGACTGATATGGCAAAGTATCCTGGTGTACATTATACTGAAAATGCCTTGGCATTCGAAGTGTTTCAGTACTTCCTCCAAGAACAGGCACACTTCCTCCTGCACATAATGCTGTCTGACCAGCTTCATCTACTGGCACTGAGGCTTTCTGACTGCCATCCCACAAATCATTCTTGTCAGTCACACTAATATCATCCACATATTCACTCATTTCACTAGTCATATTTTCTGCATGTAAAGAATTTACACATCCTTCAGTATAAGAGCTGTGTTGTGATGTATATGGAACTGGCGATCTTCTAGCATATGAAGATAGTCTGTCATTGTAATCGTTTTGAACATGAAATGACTGGCTTCTGTGTGATTTCAAAGGGAGATGGACAGAATGGCTGGTATTAATTGCGTAGTCTACAGAATGCCCCTTCTTTCTCAAGAAATTCCTTGGATAATGTAAAAGGGAAACAGAATTTGGATCTTGGTATGAAAGCGGAAAAGAGCCAACAGAAGACAGGGATGATTTCCTGTGTTTCCTTTTAATATCATTAAATCGTGAGTAGAAACTTTTCCTGCGAATCCTGTCACCAACACTTTCTTCAACTTCATCTCCTGAGGGAGAAACAGGTGAAGGTGGAAATTCATGGTTCTCAAAATCTGAACACACAGATCGTGAATCAGAACTTTCCAGTTCATGTGGTGGGGATAACACAGATGAATCAGCAGAAGGAAACAAACACAAACTAAGATGCTTAACATTTGCAAATTTTATCTCATCTTCTTTTAAAGTGTACTCATCTGCAAGTGAATTAGCAAATACAGCATCTGTGGTTGGTGAAACTCCAGAAATTTTGCAAGACCCTAGTTCATTGGCATTACATGCATCAGTACAAATCGTACATGACATGTGGGTTGAACTTTCCCTTTTTACACAGTTGTTTTTATTTTTACCAAGATGATTTATGCTCTTCTCAACTTTGCTGGGAATACACATTGCTCTTGCATCTGATGCTACTTCCTGTGTTACCAAACTTACATCATCATTTTTATTTGTAGGCACCTCTAATTTCACCACAGGTATATCAGCTGGTTTTGGCACCTTCATCCCTTTGTAAGCAATTGTTCCCTTCAATCCAGTGAGGGAAGTGGGTCGATCTGGTTTGGTATTACCTTGTATTACTGACCTCATATTAACCTGCTCTTCTGAGCATTTATCATGCTCAAGTACTGACATAATTTTAGTATCTGAATTTGCACTTACATCATTATTAGACTGTGCTTGACTGCTTCCTTCATGTGTATTTTTTTTGTTAGATTTAATGCTTCCCCTCTTTAGAAGTTTTGGAACACTGCTCTCTTCTTGCTTTGTTGCAATGATACCTTCTAATACACAGATGTCTTGTGTGGTATTTGAATTACAAGGAACTGTTTCACTCTCCAGTGTATTTTCAGTAGTTAACTCTGTTGAATGATCTGTGGTCGGGTGTTCAAGTGTATTTAAGCCTGGATCCTGTAAGTCAGTTTCTGTGCTTTTATTGGTTTCTAAGTTCCCCTTCTGAATTTTTACATCTCTTGCAATAGGCTTCTTTTTAACCACTGAAGTGTTTGAACTAATTTTCTTCAAACATAAAGGAGGAAAAGTTTTGAATTCTGGTGACCCACTGACATCTACATCAGGTCCCAGCAGAACACTGTCACTATGAGAGCCAGCATATACAGACTGAGTACGTCTAAGACGTGATAATAGTGAAGGCTGAACGGATGATGACTGGCATGTTTTAACTGGTGTAACTTCCAGATTCCGAAATAAATCTAGGACAGCAGTTACTTTGTTTCTTAGTTTTGAACGAGAATTTTCATTTGTAGAAGGCAAGTAATTTTTGGAGGTGGACTCAACTGTATAACAGTCACTCACTGAAACAGCACGTTTCAGAAGATGTGACTCTGAAGTAACAATATCACCACTGCGAGGAGCTAAGCTTTGCTCACGTAGAGAGCGAATGGCTTTGTCCACACGACTCTTACCAGAAGTGCTGGTTGAAGGAATATAGTCACCCGATGATCTGAATTTTTCAAGTTTTTTCTCAAGTGAATGTAGGAACTGGCTCTTCTTATTCACGTTATTAGATAGCTTTTCAAATGTCGAACAACTTTTCTCTGTTTTCTTGGCATCATTCATACTCTTTGACTTCTCTTCCATTTCATTTACTGATTTAATTTGTTCTCCACTCTGTTCTTCAATCTGTTTTGTCTCACTATCCCTGTTTTTCAGATTAATATTATCCTTGTCAGTATTTATACTGTCTGGAAATGCAGTTATCAAATTCGTCTCCAATTTTTCTTCACTGTGACTAGATGAGGATCCAGTTTCTAAAACTGCCTGTACATGAGACATAGACCCATTCTTCTCTGCTGCCAGCCTCTGTATGTTCTTTCTTAATTTCAACTTAGTTTTGTCTTCTGCCTTATTTGCATCCTTTTCCTTGGCATAAATACTTTCCTCTCGTGGAGTATCAAAAAAATCTGGACGCAGAAAACGGGAAATGCGGCGCTTCTTTTTAGCAGCATCTTTCTCTTCACCCGCAGGCTGAACTTGTTGTCTCCTATCTTTCTCTCCACAACCTTGTCTGAAAAATTTGCTGAGTACTGAACGATCAGGTGTAGAGCATGATATAGTTGATCGTGGTGTAATCGCAGGATCTGTGCCTTCCTCAAAGTTAACTTTCTTTTGCTTTTCTACCTCACAACTCACACTAGATGATCGGAAGTGCAATAGTGAGGGAATCCGACTGCGGCCTTTATATTCTGAAGATGATGTTGCATTACTGTTGCTTTTCCTAAATGACCTATCCTGATACTTACTTCTTACGTCAGGCATGCTTCCAAGAACTGAGCTGGAATTGTTCATGCTACCAAACTTTGAAATATTCAGCTGAGAAGGCAAGGCTGAATAGGAACTAACACTTCTAGGATCAACAGATGCATTGCACGAACTGTCTACATTAGAATTTGAAGTGGTCTTAAATTCTGTGTTCATCTTGCCAGCACATGAAGAAAAACATTTTCTTTCCTTTGTCCTAGTCACACTAGGAAGTGATGATGAATGGTGAGGCCGATCATATGCAGTTTCTTCTGGAATAGTTGAGTGGTTCAAATTATGGCCACTACCATTCAAATCATCCTCATACGGACCACCACCCACATTTGTGGATCGCTGTCTAGCACTGGATGAGCTTCGACCAGCCTCTTTTCTTCGTCCATGTGATCCAGCACTGCATGGCAATGGTGGGAGAACTTTGTCCATACCCAGTGGCTTCCTGTGATGACCATAAACATCACAGTCTGATGCCGAACCAGCTCTATGGGTAGAAATGCTGAAACAGTCCCTATCTTTTGAATCTAATAAACTTAGAGATCTACGACCTGGAGCAAGAAAATCTTTCTTTGTCTGATTTCTAGCGGATTCATCAGTATCAGATAAATAATCTTGTCTGTGCAAAGATAACATGAAATTGTCATGACTGTCTTTTCTTCCTTGAACTCCAAATTTTGAATTTAATATGTTACAGTTTCTAGAATGGTAGTCATGGTTCCTAGACAAACAGCTATTAGACCTCTCATCAGTTGCACTTTGCAAGGAAAGTGTTGACAATCTTCTTGATATGTGATGTGGAATATTACTATCCTGAGATGTTAACGAACCAAGAGAAAGTTTTCTTGTGGGTACAAGGTGATCTGATGATGGAGTTTGCTGATTCATAGTTGACTGACTTCCTACATCCTGGCAAGATGAGTGCCTGTGGTACTGTATTCGCCGAGCAGTGCTTGGTGTGTAGTAATATGAGCTGCTCAAATCACTTCCAGCATCATCACTTATGCTACCACTGTCAAGTCTTGATGGACCTGTGTGAACAGAGAGGGAACAAGTAACTCTTTCAACAGTAAGTCAAACCTGCAGAATTCTTTGGTTGTAAGGTGAGAGTTCAAAGCTTTTGCATGTAACATCTGAAATTTATGTGGAAGTTCACCTATTATTGACATTGGTGACTCAATAATAGTAAGTCAGTATCATCAGCAAACACTTTTTACCTTTTAAGTGCTTTGTTTTAAGCTGTTTACAGTCAGATGCCAAATATTTCCTCATACATTTAAATCTTTTATATCACCTACGCTATAATATAGGCATCTTACACATTTTGTCTTACCTTCTGTTTATAAACCTGGTTGAAATGACTAGTAGACAGACATCTTCTTCACATATACAACATTATGTAGACTACATGCAAATTTTGTAGAACTACTTTCCCCTCACAGTGTCTGTGAGACAGTGCTGTTTCTCAAAACATGGGTGAATGCACAACTAAACATGACAATACCAGCACTAATATGAAGAGTGGCTTCTTTCCCATAAAGAAATACACAAGACAGTTGCTAACAGGGTACCTCCTCTTACAACCAGTGTTTCAAATCACAGACAGAAAATGTCTTTCTGTTAAGCATACTGGATAATCATTTATGGATAGCCTATCTCCCACCTTAAATATTCTCACCTGGTGATGATGTTGCAAGAGGTGGAAGATCACTCTGAGTTTGAATTCTGGTACAGATAACATTTTCCAGAGTGCATAATGTACAAGGTACATCACATGTATTCAGGAGGTTTAGATTAATCTGGTAAAAGAAAAGCTCCTTAGACCATGTTATAGCTTTTCATATTTACTCCGGGTAGCTGACCATCATGTCACACCAATCAACACCCCCACCCCATACCACCACCAACACTACCATGCATGCTGGCTTATTTATAGGTTCATTCACTTTCCACATTCTTTTGCAGAACTGTGATCATACATACTTCTCTCTCATCTAGCCACTTCCATTACAGCCATGCTGTTTTTCCACTTTTTCCATCTTCAGTATTTTATGTAATATTGCCAGGCCTTTCCTATTGTTTTTCAGAGTGCCACACAACATGACATTTCAAGTGTGGTGGTAGTCATCCAGTTGTGGACTTACATAGTAGTTGCCTATGAAGAGACTGTATGCTTTTATCATCAGATGTTCCACAAGTGTGGAAACTAGACTTAACTGTGACTTCCAAAACAGCACAGTATACAACATTTGTTTGCATACCCGTATAAAGTAAAAGTAAAACAGTAAATTTGTCCCTGTATGCATCATGAAAGCAAAAAGGGGAAGTGAACATATAGCTCTAAACACTTTTAACACTGGCAGGAAGTGAAGGTGAATGTTCAGTCTCATGCCCTGTCTGACCACTTTATCCCCAGCAAAAGAGCCCCTTGAAATCCACTGAACAGGAAGCTGGGTGAGCCCCAGATAAATATTTTGTTTGTGCTGGCATTTGAACCCCAGATCATCCAGCCTGTAGTCTAGTCACTCTACTTACTACTCTATCCTGACTCCTTGGGTAATGGTATACACAACCTAAGGTGCATGCTCTGCCTTCATATTACACATGACAGTTTCAATTCGTACCAGTGGCAGTCACAGGAAATGCATTACTTCAATGACAAGCACTGTTTGAACAACACTGAAATTTCATCTATGCAAATAACATGTCTACCATTGTCCTTATTTTGTAAAGTTGTCAGAAAAGTGAAGCATTGAAAAAAAGTAGCAACACAGGCAATATATGTATAATGTAACATTGTGGTGAGTTTGCAAAATGTTTATAACTTCTCAGCTACCCCTTCACCCTAATACAATGTCACTCAAATTTATATAGTTGGGAATAAAGTGTTCTTAGTACTGTTGCTGAGCTACAAATTGTTCCCATGGAAACTTAACAATATTTCCTTTGTATTGTAGACCTATATACATGTACGTCCCTGTCCATAATATAAAAATTGAATGCAAAGCCATGGAAATGCAACAATACCTTCTCTTCAGTATGTCTGTTGAGCTAAAAACATTTTATAAGGCACATACTTCCTTGGTTAACCAAACAGCATGATACCAATTCTCATAAAGTGAGCAATTTTACTGCAAATTTATGTTGCCAGCACAAAATGAAACATACTCAAGTCTTCATGTAAAGTGTCCTATATTTTTGTCCAACTTTAACCATTTGGATTTTCTCAAAATATTTTCATAAAGGTATCCAGTACAAAATATCAGTACAATCCATCCAGTGGGGAGCCATGCTGATACATGCAGACAGATGGACAGACATGATCATGCTAAGAGATACTTTTTGTGACTATATGCGAACATACATAAAAAGCAACCACAAGAAATGCTTGCAGAGTAAAATGGCAATGCAAACATTCTTTTGTCACCAGTTCCCTGTTCTGTAGCAACCATAAGCATATTGTTACAATTATTACAGACCTTATTATGACAATACTTATGGCCCTATTTATTAAGTTATGAATTTTATTATATTTTAATTTGACATGTGTGTTATGGAACACATTTACTCTCATTATCTGTTGATCTTGTCCAATTAGGATGTATGGAATGTATTTTGAATAAATAAATAAATAATGCCAGAAATATGTAAAATATGTCCTGAAGACAAGGCTTACAGCATGAAGGCTGTTTCTGAGTACTGCAAGTGTAATGCTTATTTATCTTTCATGGACAAATGTTATCATTTCTGGAGACAAATTTTTTAACACAATCAACAAAACTAGCACTTCCGTTATAGATGGCACTATTCCCACTTTTGTCCTTTTCACTCATGTGAGATTTGGGGTCATTATAACCCCTTTGCCACACATTATTGTCATCATTTTGTCTTTTCCATTTCCTCTGCTACAGTACAATTGGGGCATCGGTTGCTCACTGTAACTGACACTTTGTTTAAAGGAATAGACTCCCATTCTATAAAATTATGACTCAAATACAACAGTAGTAATAATTATTATTACAATACACAAAAATTAAAGAGCAAAGGAGAAGTTGGTGCTTACTACTCTGTACTTTTCTCAATCCTCCCCCTCTCAAATGTTGGAAAGTTTCCAACACACAATGTTCCTATGAAATATGCAACAATACTGTTACAACTAAAATGTTGTTTACTAAGCTTGATATGTTGAGTTGTTTACTAAATTTAACCATTTATGCACACTTCACCACATCACTAAAAAAAAAAAAATACTGTTTTCATTCTGCTGGGGAATCATAAGTTACATGTGTTCAAAACATCATACAGGCCACAAGTGTGTGTCTGGCAAGCCACTGGGTTGCTCATTACTAACACAGATAATCAACAGTACAAACATTAAAATTCAGTGTTATAAATCATTCTTTTAATGTTAAACAAGAGAATAAATAATAAGGCACATGTACTAGTTACTTTTTTTGTATTCTGTTAAATATTTATCATACAAAAATCTTCAAATATGAATTATGAACCTTCATGAGACCCCACCTCTATGTACAATGCCTGGTTCTGAACAGCTCTGACAGATTTATTTGCACATCACTTAAGGAACCACAGAGGACCAGGGCCAAAATAAAATGTGCTAAAATAATTAGCGTAAACCCATCAAAACATAAATTAATTGAAATCTTAAAATGTTACGTGTGGAACAAACGTTGACATGATCTCTGGATTAAACATCCATATATGTACTACATGCCAACTGCCTGCCTGGTAAAGATGGAAGAACATTAATTTAATTTACTTTGCTGTTTCTTCTATGTCCATTTGACAGAACTTGTAGCTATGTAAGTAGTATAAAAATAATACACACACATACGAACACCGAAAGATTATGTCAGTGAATTCAAAGATAAAGAGCTGTAATTTAATGTTTATCCGTTACTTATTGCTCAAGTGTACCTGAAAACGTGACACATTAATTATCATAAGTCCATAATCACACTGCCAGCTGGATGACATGGCAGACCACTGACCGATACACATAATTCACCAATGCACACCCCCATACCCCCCACAAAAAAAAAAAAATCTGAAGCAATTAAAATAACACATCATATGGAACTGAAAACAGAAAGACAACAGTATGAAAGTAAACACCATCCATTCAATAAGTAGAACTGGTCTTATGTGAGGAACAGAGTAGCACTGGGTGATGTCTCCAAGTACTTCAGCTTCCCATCAATTCCACCAGTACTGTATGTTCACAATCATGCACCTACCATCACCATTATATAGTCTAGACATGGACAGCCTAGCTACAAAAGAAATGGGTGGAGGGTGGGGACAGGAAACAGGGGAAGTGTGAGTACATGTCTTGTGACCCACCTGGCGCTATATTAATCACAAAACTGAACAGTGGACCTTAGCAAAATACTGTTTTCATAAAAAGAAATGCTTGCATGGATAGACAAAGTAGTCCTTTCACATTTACATATGTAAATTCGATGTTTTGATGACAGTAGAAATGCTGAAACACATTGCCATTTAATCCATTTTAATGTGTAAAACTTAACCTGCATCTGTTAATTTTAAGTTGTAGTAGACAGTAATCATACACAAATATTAATAGTATAGTCTTAAGAAAGAAACATGGGTTCCAACATCCTGTAACATATAACAAAACTAAACTAACAATTAATTCATAAGGTGACTGACTACAACATTCTACTGAAGGCCTAGAGATTGCAATGTCCTGTTAGCACAGAAACACACAAATTATCCATGTATAAACTGTGTGTCTTTGGTCTACTGTGTTAGAATATGAGTTGCACATAACATGTAATGAAATCAAAACTACACATAATAGATACACACACGAAAAACACATCTGTCCGAAGTATTTCTACTGACAGATGAACATTATGCTTAAAGAATTCAGCAGTACATACATTAATAGAGGTACACAGTTTTCATTCCCCAGGCTCAGTAGTAGCAGTAGTAGTAGCAGTAGTAGTAGCAGTAGCAGTAGTAGTAGTATAGTAGTGGTGATGGAGTTGGTGATGGAAGTGTCTACTAATAGGTTGCTGTTGTGGTAGCCTTGTGTTGGAGGTGGGGCAGGGTGGTGGTGGTGGTGGTGGTAGGGGTTGATGCACCCCCTGCCCCTCCTCTGCCTCTGCCCCGTCCACCCCCAGGGACATGCACAGTCAAACGAACGCTCGCTGCAAACAAGCCACAAACAAACACAAGACAATGCAAGGTACAGTGAACTATCTGCCATACTTCCATCAAGACTTCAGAACCGAAATTTTGAAACCATGGGTGTCTGTTATGAAACTAATCCCACCTGTCATTTCTTCTTTGTCAAACTTAGCCTTAGAATGAAAACAGAGGCAACCTATCAGTTATAAGAGGCTGTCCCCACCACTGTCTAGTAAGTTTCTAACTGCCACAGAAGTGGTCTTAAAAGTCTTCAAAGCAAGGGTTGATAACATCCTTTTTTTAATCTTGTACATCATGTATAAGAAATGATTCGTGTCAGTGCACACCTGTTTTTTGTGCATATGCATAAGTGTGCACATGCATATGTGTCTACTTATGTACAGTTTGGGTGACATGAAGATGAATATATGCCAAAACATACATATGTGTATGTCATAAACATTCACAAGGTTCTTGTTCAAAGGTGAATATTAGCAGTTCTTGATATGATGATGACAAAGTTTGGTATCATGATATTTTGAGTGACAGCAAATCTTTAAAATATCCCACAGAAACAGCAACTGGTTAACTGCATGATATTCTGAATGATGGTTTATAAAAAACTTAGTGAGGCACATGAAACATGTTATGGTTCAGTCATGAAAATGTTATCTGTCAATGATACCGAAAGATATCAATATGCCAACCAAGAAAAATTTTAAAAACTTCCCAGATTCACAAGACTTGTAAATTTACATTTAATTCACCTGCAAGAGGCAATACACACCAATATTTCCTACAAAGTGTTCACAACCCACCTGTTGCCTGCTTTTCTCCAACTGGATGCATGATACTATGTGCAAAAGCAATTACTGTGTGATTATTCAAATTATCTTGCGGACATTCATGCCGCAGTTGAACTTACACTGCATGGCAGAGGCAACCATCTAACACAAATGAGCAAAGATAGGGTTGGGATTTCTGAAACCTCACTTACAAGTTATAAATAACCAACATATTATTGTATGAATGTATATAAAAGACTTCAAATTGTTAATTATAACAATTCCTTTTATTGTCACAACTAAACATGGTGTAACAATACTGTCTGGACAGTGTTCATTGTATATAGGACTTCAGAGGTTGGCTGTGTCTTCAGGTGAAAAGTAAGGAAGGAAAGGACAGACTAGGTATTTCCCCTTTTCATCTGTTTGGTGTTCATAGATGGAAGGGGAAGCAAGCCTCCAAAATGCTCTAGAGATAATATCACCTACAGGCATGATTACATCTTAATACCAAACCAATGTTAAAATGTTTCAACCTACATTACACTTGAGCATGTTTGGTCAAAGTAGGTGAGTACTGTAAATTTGTGTGAAATGTATTTCATTAGGTTTTAGGACACAGTTTTAACTTTTAGTGGTCATAATATAATTCGGCCTCAGACACAGGAAGTAATATCCTCATATAACTGCAAGATATGTAACATGTATAAATATCATGGCTCATATGGGTCTATCAAAATCAGAGTTCCAGATTCAGCTGCTAATAAAGATGTATGCTTCACCCCCTTTGACAATCTACGCAAAATACAGGAATTAGTATCATTCAAAATGACTATACCATTTCTGATACAATCAACAAACAATGCCAGTCATTCTAAAATTTCAACTCTTTCCAAATGTGGCAAACTACAGAATAACTGTTAAAAAAAAAAAACTATACTGTCATGGCAACTACACATTTATGTCAAACCGTTTCAAACCATTATTGTTCTACATGTCTGTTATAAAGAACTCAATTACACCTTCCTATGCCAAAAAATTTGAGTGCATAAGGCAGAAGTTCGCAGCTCTTTGTAACAATAATTTTTTCCCAGGACCATTATGGCTATAGTTACGCTAATGCACTTCAACTTCCTAATTTATAGACCTTACACGACAGAAGGCTTAAATATGATACAATATCTGCTGTTGGAGTTCCAAATTTTGTCCAACTGTGGACATCGCAGATCTTAGCATTCCTTCTCAGAATCTCAGGGACTTCTGCATGTTTAATGTCCACTCATATTGTGAACTGTCCTTCTGACAGGTATGCATCAGCAACAAATCCGGTTTGAAGAAATGGTGATATCTTCAGAAGGCAAGCCATATTTCACATTAAGTGCCATAATTTTATCATCATTTTGAAACCCGATAACTATGTAACTTAAGTCACTTTTGTGTCCCTCTTTCTTTGTCAATTTTGTCATATGCATGTTTTTGTGCCATTGTTCCATGGTCATTGTTGTTGTACGTATGTTTGTAGTGATTCTGTTATTGGCCACTATGGTGTTAACTCAGCACTTTAATAAACAATAACTGAACTGCACTGAAAGGAAATGAACCAATTTGAACTGAAATGAATTTAATGGAATTATGAAGGATTTTTAAATACAGATACTTTTCACCTCATGACCTCACAAAAATTATACGTAATATGTTAGATTCTTACTACCAATAAAGTATACCAAACCATTCTACATCAAAGTGATGGCAGCAAAAAATTTATAATCTTATTTCTTACTTCAAAACTGCACATATCAGAAGAAGTTACAATACTAAAACAATGTATAGTATGTAGCCTATTAGGCATACATACATAAAATTTCTCAGATTCTGAGCTTAGCCTTAAACGGGCATGAGTGCTTATCTCTCACCCTCCACTCCAAACAGTTCTTCATCAAAAACATTAATTCTACTTAATTTAATTTTCATGTTCCATTCATACTTGTCCATATACCCACATGGCTTCATATTTAGCATAAATGATGTCTTATTACAAGATGGCAGTAGCTGACTAGTGTGGTTCATATGCAATAACATTAGCAAGAATCAAAACTTACTACCAAGAAAAAAGGCATAGGCATTTGAGGAAATACAGCAAACTATTTTAAATTTACAATATGCAAGCTGAATATCTATACAGTACAAAGGAAGCTAAATATTTAAACAAATATACCAATTATTGTACAGAACACTAGCAATAATCACAGTGACATTTAGGTTTAAAATACTTGCTTTACATTTAATTATAGTACATTTTTAAACTGACAGGTTCTGAGTTCAATTACAAGAGCAGGAAACTCCACATACCTGATTCAAAAAGTCTGTTGCCTAATACAGATCTAATAGAGAACACCCAAAGATGTTATAAAATTTGCACCTTTTCTGGCCAATATGTACAGTACAGTAGCTTGGGCTGCTGAAGCAACATGCAAGTATTATGTAGAGTTTTTTTATATGTTTCAAATCCCCCTTTCCTAATGTCCTTTTTCTCTTTAATCACATAAGCAGATGTTAATTTCTTGATTTCATTGTTATTTCTTAATAGTGACATCAACAAGGAGGGCAAAAACATATCCTTGCCAATGAATAGCATTAGTTAGTGAAAATGTAAGACATGGTATTGAAGTGTATCTATATTTTCTACTGTATGTTTAAAATGTATGGGATTCAATTTCATATCCAAACAACAAACTTTAACAGTTGCAAGATTTCAGGATTATACAATTCAAAAAACAGCTGGAATTGATGCAAAATAAAACACTCCATCAATACACAACACTTTACTATAGCAATCTAACAAAGTTACATGTCTCATATAGCTGAAACATTTAGCTTTTTAGGTTACTATAATAAAGTGCTGTGTACTGACAGATGGTTTTATTGTTGTGTATTGTACTAACACATCAGATATGATACATATTAGGTTGTAATTGACCTTGAAATCATGTGACAACATAAGTTATAAGAATCTTTTGTTGTTCAGTCATTATGTGTACACATTACAGAATATAACCACCACAACTGTATCACAGACCACCCCAAGGTAGCCTCAGTGGATACCTACAGGTGCCAGCAAAGCCCAGGCCACTTCATGTCTAAGTTACTGACTTTATTTACTGTTATTGTTTTATTTTAATTTTACTTTTATTGTCCCTGCCAGTATCACTTCAACACACTCCCTACCTTTACTGAATCCCCACTGATGCTATACAATCTAAGCATTTGTAAGCATCAATAAAAAGAATACACTCCCCACCCTTCCAACCAATGCATAGCTTTACCCTCCAGATGTCACACCTAGCCACTCCTGTCACAGACCATCCCTTCAGTCCACCACACCAACACGCACACCATCCATTTGCTAACTCATCTTCCCCTACCTATATATCTTCCAGCACAGCCACTCTGGACTGCTAACCCTGAACATGAAGGCACTCTAATCCCATGAACACTAGTCACTATTTACCAGTCAACATGGCACAATATTCCAGGAGACTTGAACTCTCCAACTGTAACTTCCTTAAGTGTCACACTTTCCACTTTCTTTTCCCCTCTCCTACACATTCATATCCAATATGCTCATTATTTGTGTGATAAAAAAGTCACAGGCATTAGTTTTCTTTCATTTAATGTCACAGTATTTCCTCTTGAGCAACCTTAATCCTGATATTTGGCTATTTACTTTCTTGGATAATGCTTATGCATATGACCTCCAAATTACCATTTCAATTGTCTCCACTATCTACCAAACAAGTCACACACAGGAACACAGGGTTAGAAAAGATTCTATTACCATACAGAATTCCTGAATGGCTATTATTAAAGTTTAGCAGAAGGTTTTAACACATCCAGAAAAGTAAAATAACAACACAATTCCCATGCAACAGGAACAAAAAATAAAATTTTCCAAAAGAGACGGTGACAGGCTTGAATTTCCACCAAAGAACAAAAATTTGATAAAGGAAGTAACATTTTTCCTTTACTGCTTCACCTAGAATTTACAACAGTACACAATGTTAAAAAGTCCAAAAAACAAGAGAAATACAAAATGCTAAAAGTTCAAAAAACAAAACAAAAAATATCCTACATGTACATGCATTGTGCATTACCAAACATAATTTAAGTGTCAGTGACACACTACTCCCAAGGAGTGCCAAGTCTCTGCCACTTAAACTTCAAATACCAGTAGGTAAGTCACATTCCTGAAAAATAAAACAGTGCTCTGTGCTATAAAAAAGCATGATATGACTTATGTTGAATATAAAAGAACCATGAATAACTGCCTCATAAAAATTGCACATTAACTTCTAAATCACACTACAAACTGTAGCAACAAACACTTAAATGTAACTTTTTCTCTCTGCAACATCTGTATATTCATGTTGCTAATTGCAAGGTTGTTCGGAAAAACAATTCAAGTTTCCTATGTATACTGCAGTCATTCAGTATTAAATCCATATATTTCACTCATATGCAAGCATATGCAAAATAAGATAACGACAAGGTTTCAATTCAAAATAGGTCCCCAGTTATTATGAGTTAAAACTAAGGAGGTGGGGAGGGGAGTCTATAGACAAAAATAACAGACTGAAGTGTATATTACACCATTAAATTTTGGAATAACAAACTTTTCAGACAAAAAGTACGAACACTTAAATGTCAGAAACTGAGAAACTCTCAGTTCTTCTCTCATGTATATCAGTAATATCATACACTAGAGGATGACATGAAAAAAGCAATGAAATTAAATTCACCCACAAGTACAAGAAGAAACTAATACCAAAAACCCACCATTAGCCCTTCCATCCACCTTGTCTCATCATAACCTGTATCCCAATATTCATTCTCTTGTTACTTTCCCACCTCCTTCACATTCCACATGGTCCATCTACAGACTTCCCTGCCAAAATTCTGTATGAAACCCAAGTCAGTAGCATCCACCTATAATTCTTACAATCTACTTCTCCAAGCTCCATCTTAATGTTGTCCTCCCATCTCCTTCAGTTTGTTAGTAGAGTTGATTTCCAAGAGACATCTGTTAACAAAGTTCTGTATGAATCTTGCCTCGCCCATCCCATTCTGATGTCAGCCTGTAACTACCAACTTGCATTTCATTGTCCTACTAACCTACAGTAATATAAACATATTAATGCCATGGAAATATAAAGCTCATTTTCTGGTTTAGTTTGGGTGTACTCACAACAGTTAAAGCACAGTATTTCATTAGTCACTGTGATATTACTGGATGTTAAAAATTATTTAAGTGTTGTATTTCTTGTATGTATTCCTAGTGAGTACTAACAAAGGGAGTCCAATTAAAAATCTGCAATTAGCTTCATCTAAACATTTTTGTCTCAAGAAAGTAACAAAGTTATCAAGCCTTCTACCAACAAAGTAGACCAAGCATTTATTAAGATCTAAATAGATTTGGACGTTAAAACAGTACTCAGCACAAATTACCACTAAATTTCTACAAGTCTCCATTTAATTTTCCTGCTTTGCATGAACAAATATACTTCTAGAGGTTGGTACTATATATACAAAAGTTTGCACTCCTCCTTAAATAAAATACATGGATAACACACTATATTCCACACAAAATACAATGTTTCTGGTGTATCTCCCAACACCATAAAACAAGTACATACATACTGACCTCTTGGTAGTGTTCCACCACCTGTCTCACTGTAGAAACTATCACCATCTGAAACATCTCTGCTGATACTGCGTCGCCAAGATGTTGGACCACCTCCATCATGCCCAAATGGACGTGAAAAGTGAGAACTCTCAGATATTCGTCTATGCAGAATATCATACAAGACAACAAGTTAATCACATGCATAAAAACAGCATGAAGTAACAATCTTAAACTGATGCATTCTGTCCATGCACTCCTCACACAACATCAATACAACTTAACGTTTTTCTGACCGTGCATCATGAATTGACTATATATTAGTTACCAACTTGATGCTCTGATTATTATTTATTCATACAATACTCTTCTCCTCTACATGTTTTGAGCATCAAGACACCCACCAACAACCTTCCCCCTACAGTCAGTTCTCACTCTAGCTGCGTATCGACAGGCCACCAGGACTCTTATAGAGAGTGATGGTACCATATGCTGCTTGTATACAACTATGTCCTCCTGAAGATGAGCACTTGATGCTCGAAACATGTAGAGGAGAATAGTATTTTATGAATAAATA
>Ga0209629_10001057_pt1 | contig 16615 bp, 3 predicted proteins | sample TergutCu122P5_FD_187286 | JGI IMG/M metagenome (GOLD analysis project Ga0209629, IMG submission 187286) | Cubitermes ugandensis P5 segment gut microbial communities from Kakamega Forest, Kenya - Cu122 P5 (SPAdes) (version 2) | ecosystem: Host-associated > Arthropoda: Insects > Digestive system >...
TTCCCCTCCGAAGGAAGGCGTGCTGAGGATTTTTTCGCCCTTAAAAATCCGACGGCTTCGGCCGGGTTTGAACCCGCGAACTTGGGTACTAAAGGCCAGCACGCTACCCCTAGACCACCTAAGCCGCTAGTGTTATGCTAGCAAGACGTAAATGCTATCTGTGTTTAACATTGGTTGTTTTATACTTAAAACAGAAATCTCTGGTCATGTCCCCATAAAGTGTGGGGGAAATTACACAGTGGAGCAGCATGGTATTTAATCTGGAACTTGGTGCATTCATTTCGTTTCATTGCTCATAGTGAACTGAATGGTACATTGAATTGAGTTTAAGGTTGAATTGCCTTTGTCATTATATTTTTTTGTTTATTTTATAAAATTTTCCTTGGAACATGACCACACCAAGAATAGGCATAAAAGCAAGCCACTCTCAGTGTCTGTAAACCTGAAAACAAAATTTCTCTCACACCAAAATTTCTTCAGAACTAGTCATTCCTGTGAGAAAATTTACCAACAAAATGTGTGGATGGTCAGATGCAGATGAGAATGTGTTAAAACTGCTGAAAATTGCACAAATTCGGCATACATATTTAATGATTTCTCAAAAAATAAAGAGAAAGAATTTTTTGTCCTGTCCTTTTAAGAGGTTTTACCACTTAAGTCAGATTTTCATTTGCTGTTTGTTTTATTTTTGATTACTATTTCATTGCTTTACTCTTTTTTTTTTTAAAGGGAGGTATGGCCAGAAAATGATTGCTTTGGCAATGCAGACATGGCACCTGAAGAGGAATTCATGGCAATAAGAGACATCTTCATGGCCAACATCCAAAGTGAGTACAAGGAATGTTATTAATGGGAAGTACAGATCTGAAGTGATGATAAAAGTCATATTGCTTCACAAGAAGTACATGGGTAATAGAAATTATTATGAATTTAGAAATTCATTTTTTGTATTAAACATAAACACTTGAATCCTATGGAAAACTATTTATTTTGCTTTTATTTTGAAACCTGAAACTATTCCTATGTCCGGAGATTAATTTCATGGCTTCAGATCTCAACTTTATCTCACTGTCCTTATTTTGTAGGGAGAGATAAGCGTATGTTTTGTTTGCTTGTTTGTTTGTTTATATTATGTTTGTTTTATGTATGTTTTTACAAACCACTAACCACTTTGGAACCAGTTGATGGATTTTTGTTAAACTTATTGCAACTTCTATACCATTAGAAGATGTCCCACATTTTTGTTATTTAATTTTCCTTCCATAAATGATGTGAGCAGGCAGCCATACTGACTTCTGAAGTGTGGACACCATTAAAACCCTGTAATATAGGAAATGAACTTCCACTTGGTAATAGATTTTGAAAATATATGTGACTCCTATTGAAGCCACATTTTACTTTCCTTGTTTTCATGGATTAAGCCATGTGATACTTCGTGCCACCATCAAGTATTTTTCATGGGGATGATGGTGGTGAGTGAATCATGTTTCTGCATTATGTGTAACAACACAAAGCCTTGCAAAATTACCAGTTAGCTTTCAATTCGGTAGCATTAACTAATGACCTGCTGTTTTAAGTGACATGTTATGGAGATGAATCAGTAACACTCTTTTGCATTTTTACCTTTAAAAATTACGATCATCGTGGGCAGGATTTGAATTTACTGCTGGAACTTATGGGGATTATGAATTAATATTGATAGAATTTAAGTACTACTGGACAAATGGGGCCGGAAGAGTTAGCAAGTTGCCCGGCACACCAGCTGCTAGATAGTGATGAAATTATGGACAGAAATAATTAACCATATCATATAAATATTAACTTATAAAACCTAATAATCATTTTTAGAGAAAGAAGGTTTTGAAATAAAGTAGACATAGGTTATGTCTAGTACTGTTTGTAATGTGTTGTGTGGTTTAAAATGGACCAGTCTGGAGAAGGAGGATTATCTAAATCACATTGTCCAGTAATTCATGTGCATGTGTCTATCATTAGGTCATCTCTCTTACAAAAAATCCATAGCATATTCCAAAGCAAATTGTTGACAGAGTGTGACCTAGTGCTTCCTCTTTCAATTTCCAGGATCCTCTCATTTCCTGAAGGTCACCAATAGCTTCTTCTGTCTTCCTCCTTGTCTTCCCATCACTGCTACCCTTCCTTCTATCTTTCCTTCAATAATGTATTTTAGAAGACAGTTCCTACACAAGATGTGACCAATCAGTTAGCCTTCCTTCTTTTTATTGTACGTAGGATGTTCCTTTCCTCATGAACTCTGCATAATACTTCTACATTTTTCACACAGTCTGCCCAGTTGATCTTCTCCATCCTTCTCCAACATCACATTTCAAACTTTCCATGTATTTTTGATCAACTTGCCTAAGTGTCCAAGTTTCAGCACCATACAAAAGCTGTGCTCTAAATGTAGCATTTTGCTAGTGCCTGTGTATGAACAGTTAAACTGTGCCAAATTGTGTGTGTGTGTGTATTACTATGTGTGGGTTTGTTTTTGATTGTTATTCCATGGGTTTGCATTAGCTGCAGATATTTGCATTGTCAAATGAGATATTGTATGATAAAAGGGAGGGAATGTGAAAGGATATCATCAACTGATTAGGCTTAAGTGGAAAGGATTGTAGAAAGCCGTGAAAAAGCACCTGGATAGCTCAAGTTTAATCTTGATACATTCTGAATACAGATCAGATGCATTATCACTGGGCCAAGAAGCTTTTATTGATCCGTTTGAATGCAGCTGCAGAATCCTTGAGAAGGGTGTGGTTAAAATTTGTTGAGATGACTATATTGTTACTTTTTATGGTCAAGTTTCAGCCTCAGTTGAGGTGCTGATGATCAATTCTAAACTCTACTTTGCTTTACTGACCATGACTAGTTGTTTCTGTTGTAGTAAAGGAAAGGTTCACCCTGTAACTGGCAATGAAGGGACAGAGGGGAGTACAGGTATAATTATATTCTTTCTTTATCCTTAGCGCTAGGTGGGGGTGGGTGGTTAACACCATGCCCCAGCTGCTTTGCCCCCATCAATCACATGGTACCTCTTGTATAGGAGGTTGGGTGGGACCCAGGGCCAGTCTGGACAGGTGCAGAAAATTGCATCCCCACCAAGATGTAATCTCTAGACTGTCAAACCTGTGGTCGGTTGTGGTGAAGGAAAGTTTTCATTAATTGAAGAGTTCATGCTCAAAGATAAGTCTCCAACTATCAGACCACACCAGGGCTTAGATGGATAGTGAATGGCCTGTCACTGTGGTGGCCTGGGTTCAATCCCAAGCCAGTGGATGTGGGATTTGTGGTGCACAAAGTGGTATGGGTTCTTTCCAAGTACTTCATTTTTTTTTATGTTAGTGTCATTCCACCAGTGTTCCATATTTGTTCATTCATTTATCACAGACACTGTATGATCTCATTAATTGCCAGCATTATTATGTAACACACTTAAAAAACTTCAATTAGCAATTGGACTGTGTACACAACATGTATGAGGTACACTGTATGTTGGGACTAAAAGCTGAATGTCTCTGTCTGTTGCACCTGTTGCCACTAAAGTATTTACGAAGTACTGGCATTAACATCTCATGGTTGGGCAGTGAGCTTGAGAGGTTTCCTTTTTTGAGTCACTGCATGTCCTTCTACCTTTCTTCCCCTCAAACGTCATCAGACATTGGACAACAGATGGCACCACTGATATGTATTGCATGCTGTGCTGGTCACATGTATTATTCAACTGTGATTTTTTTCTATGCACGTATATCATTTTTATCGTGTTCTGCCAAAAGAAGTTATTCAATTGTTTTATGTATATCTTTGTTTTCTGAAAACTATCAGCAACCCATATTTTAAACTTTAAATTTCAGTTGCAGATTTTCATTTAATAAGAACTAAAATGGACGTGTTTTAGAATGCTTGAAGCAAGATGTATGTCTTTGATGCCAAGATATGGTAGTAATTTATTTTGTTTTATGTGCATTGTAGTTACACTGTCATACTGAGATGGTGTTTTGTGTGCATTTTATGCTCTAAACTCATTCTGAACTCCCATTGGTGACTCTATGCCGTATCCTAAGATTGCCTGTTATTTTTTAGCAGCTGAAAAACCTTATGTGGAAGATAATGTATATCAAGTGTATTAAAAATGAAATGGTGGAGGGAAAACTTCAAATTCAAGAGATAAACTGAAGTAGCAAAAGGAAACATACATTCCAGAAATTTGTTGCACTCTTTCATTAGAATAGTTATGCCAAGATTTTGTGATTGGTGGGGTGTCTGGTTGGACAGCTTATATCTGTCTTGTCTGTTGTAGTGGTGGTTGGTTGGATATGTCACCGAAAAGGTTATGGGGTGTATGACAGTCTTCTGGACTCCAGCTTGCAAGTTCATTTCTGATTATTTCTTCCTGTTGGACTTTTAAGAAATTAAAAACACTGTATTGCATATTGAGTTAGTCATTCTCAATAGGAATTGAAATCAAAAGAACTGTGAAATACACAAAGAGTTGAATGGTTGTAAAATAAAATTTGGTGTGGCTGGAAGCTTTGTGTGAGTGAGTACAAGAGACATTCTGGTAAGATTACTTCAAAGTACACAGTTTTCCTTTTATATTAAATAATTTTTTTAAAACATTATTTTCTATGATAAAGTTTTCTAATTGGTCTGCTTAGTCATTGCAGTGATTTTATCTGCCATTGTTTCACTTGCACACTCCAGTTTCTTCCTCCACAAGAGAAAAATGAAAAAGGATTTGTGGTTTATTATATAAAAAGTGGGAAATGAAAATAATAACAACACTAAGTTTATATGATAGATCTGTGTATTCTCATTCTCAGTTTACATGTCTAGCAAATAGAAATTGGTAAGCAATCTTTACATTACTGTAGCAAAAAATCCTACCGGCTACTCTTGGTTTAGTTTCAAAGTTTCACTACCCACTTACCATCGCCGTAAAAAATATAGAATCACTCAGAGATGACGCTTAAAGTCAGAGTTCCTGTGAGGGCTAAGAAGTATCATTAGTCATCAAATTGTTGTCCCAAAATTTAAGGACAACATTTGATATATTATATACAAAATATTTGATGTTACAAAGTCTTTGAAGTTCTTATTCACTTTTATTCTTCATTTCATTTCTTGCTTTCGTGAAAGTAAACAAAATATATACCATGTATTGGTCATTCACAGTTTTATTACCGTTGTCCTTACTAATACTGTTTGATTTCTTACTATATTTTATTTTGGTGAGCAATCTTAAATACTGACCTATCATGTATGAGATGTCTTCAAAGTTCAAATTTGCATTGGGAATGTAAAGCAGAACAACTATACATTACACCTGAACACAAGTTCAACAGTCAGTAGTGTATGATATTATCAATTATCACAAATATATAACATCTAAAAATGAAGTGTAATGTCTAATATTATCAGTTATGACTCATAAGGTATGTCCACATTGTACTGTAGAGCTTGTTTTATTTCCTGTGGTGAATGGTGATGGAATTCCATAGATTAGTATGGTGTCCATATTTGCCCATAAAAAAATAATGTAATGTTCCTGTGCGCACCGTGAAGACATGCAGGGGGAGTGGAGTTAGAGCTTTTTTATTTTAACCTTTTCATTAAGCGAATGTGAGTGGTTAGCCTCACACCACAACCACCTGAACCCCAGGAAGAGAGCTCTCGGCCCCATTGAATAGGAAGCTGGGTGCTTAAATTGGCCCCAGAGCTTGTCTATATGTTTTGTATAAAAACACTTTTTACCACTGTTGGGAATTGAACCCTGGATTGTCCAGCCTTTATCTTAGTCACTGTACTGGTTATGCTATCCCAATTTCCAGTGTGGAAAGTTAATAGTGCTGTTTTCTGTTGCCTGTCAGAGTGATACTGGAACCAAACATGAGTTTATTTCCAGTAATGTAAATGTACACTCATCCACATTGTGTCACAGACTGTGGTAAAGTCACACACTTAGTTAATACTGAATCATCAATATCAGGTCTTTGAGGCTTATGTAGTATAGGAACACAAGTTTCACATGTGTTGTGACTTCCTAGATATACATGCCCTAGATGTACAAGCACGTGCCCAAAGGTGGACACTGTCTGTGATCAGTATATAGAATTGTTTAATTATGTCATAAATCATAGTAGAATTAGGAACCATTTTAGCATATCTGCAAGCAGGGGATCCATCGTATTGATTGATGCACAGAGCCAGACTGCACATGGCATATGGGTAATTACCCATGGTGGTAATATGTCATTTGTAATTAATTCCCAAGTCAAAGCCAAAAGAAGCATTTGAAACATTAGAAGTACCATTTCAGAGCCTGGCATTCCAGAGTTATTTTGCTTTTATTTCTGAGTGAGTTAATTAGACTCACAGGAAGTAACAGTAATGGTAGCTTGTGTTTTCATGGTAAACAGTCGTTATGCCGACAGCTGAAAAGTTGCACTTTGAAGCTGGATTTAAAAAATTATACATCTATCTTCATACCAACTTACAGTAAAGGTTTTCTTTGCTCTAGAAGGCTACATGCCAAAAGAATATGAAGATTTCATTAAGTGAAAACATCCACACCATAACTAGTGTAAGTAATATCCATTAGTAGAGGAAGGATGAAGTAAGGGTGCTATGTGAAGTTAAGAAAGGGAGTTCATGGCTTGCTTGTTGCTGTATTTGAAATATTTGTTTCCTTTATCTTTTGTCAGTCTGTGCCTATTAATGGCTCAAAACTTTTATTTGTTTGTTTGTTTCTTTGTTCGTTTGTTGTTGTTGTCGTCGTCATCATCATCGTCACCGTCGTCGTCAGTGGTGGTGGTGGTGTTATGTTCACAAATGAGTCTGGAACTCATAGGTGTAACGTTGGGGATGGGTAAGGGGGGGCAATTGCCCTCCTGCCCAAATACTGTTTCTACCTAAGGTTAGTTTTTTTTTTTTTTGGCTTCTGAGTTGAAGAGGGGCAAATAAAAAAACTGGGATGAGAGTGGAGGAAAGAACTGCATGTATATTAAGGACTGGTTCAAACCAATCTTCCCCCTCTTTCTAACTGGACCCCTTCATAAAGTGAAGTTCATAATATCCATGGTCTATTTTGCACCCCCCACCACCACCAGTGTTATTAGACAAGTCATGCGCATTAGGTGTGTAGTAGTAGTAGTAATAGTAGTATAGTAATTAATAATTGATAAACTACTGACATTATGAAATGGCTTATTTGTTATTTCATCCTTATTGTTCCATTATCTTAAGAATATGTGATATATTTTCTGTGACTGAATATTATGTACGTGAATATACAGTGAAATCCTTTTTAAGACTTTTTGTGAAAACTCAATGAATTGGGTCCTAAGAGGGAAAATGTGTTAAAAGGGTAAGCCTAAAACATTATTTTGTAATTCTGTAGTGCAATTGATGTTCACATTACTAGACTATTATTCCATGTTAATTGTGCCCATTAAATGATCTGTTTTCACCACCAAACCACATTATAAGAAGTACCGTCTTTATTGCTTGTGACGCATTCTTCAACAGAAGACAATATATAACAGTGTTTCTCAACCGCCAGGCCCTAGTATCAATTATACCGGGTCGTGAGGGGCCTGAGGAAACTACGCTATGTTGCAAGATTTCATTAGTCCAGTGAATGATAACTGATTTAAGTGTAATTTTATATTTTTCTCAACATGCCACGCCGTATACATAAGTGTACTAATACTCTTTATGATTATGCCATAATTAATTATTAATACTTATGTTAGTTTAATGTATGAACTTAAAAAAATTGAAAAGGTGTTTACGAGTAAATTTGTTGGGACCGGGCCCTCGGCTTATGGAAAAAGAATTTACCAGGCCGCGGTCTCACAAAGGTTGAGAAACACTAGGATATAATTTTACAAGCATGACTGGAAGATTAGTAGCCCATTGTTGCTAGAATTGCTCTATACATGCCTCTTCTACCTTTCTGTATTTTGCTCTTTTCATCTTTTTTTCTGCTTAGCTCCTGTCTTACAGACTGAGCACCACGTGTTGTATTTCATGTTGACACACAAATTCAAAGTACTTCAGTGACATTTTGAAAGAAATGTTTTAAATAGCAATGAACTACCTTACATCTTCTCATGAATTGACAACAGCATACATTTCTTTCAGTCTTGGATATACTCACATTTATTACGTGCTCAATAATTAATGGTTCTACAATACAAAAACTGTACACACATACGCAATTTGCATTGAACACCAAACATATATAAATTTGGCACAGAAGATAATTTACATTATTTAAATTATTGTACAATGGTTATGGGCACAACATGTTCCCATAACCACACTTCTGTATGATGTTGATTACACATTCACCATGAGATACATGTGTGAAAATAGATAGCAACGCAGTTGGAATGTGATGTCAAATCCTGCCACAGTTTCCTTGGAATAATGATGAGTTACTTATCTGCGTCTGTGATCCATGGAAACAAAATGGTGGCGTTATTTCATAACTGTGTGTTGGGAACATATAAAACTTGGGGGAAATGTTTGAGAGTTTGATGCGAAGAAAGTATTAAAAGAAAAAAATCTTTGCTTCATGAACTTCTTGTGCTTCTTAGATGGGAAATTCTGTTAAGGGGGAAACATTATAAGGAAAGTGTGTATTGTTCTCACTGGGAGGTTTTGGCACTAAATTATTCAAACGTATGTGGGGTCATCTTAAGTGGGTTTCACTGTATATATTCCCATTGGCCAGTATACTGTAATGTCATAATTACATGTTGCTCTTGGCCAGTGTTCTGTAGTCATGCACATATGTATGCTTGTTAACCAGAAGAAGGTTCCTGAAACTGTCCATTAACTGTACTTAAATAATTAAATTTCTTATTCATAATACCAGTCACATGAATACGCACATTTATTTGCCTTTATTAATATTCTGTTCATTACTGCTGGTGCTACAAAATGACTGCTTGGTGTGTCAAGTTCTTGGCTTCAAGTCTTAGGTCAGGGCTGTTCTAAGTTTCCAAAGTGACAAATGAATCAGTTTGATGTGAATTTTGAAATAACCTGAGTATCAGTTACTGATCAACAAGTAGTGGAAACAACTTCATATTCCAAAATGAGTGACTGTAGTGTGTTGTTTTTGTTGTTTTTGTTCATGTTGCTGCTGCTGCTGCTGTTGTTGTTGCTGTTGTTGTTGACATCATCGTCATTGTCATCATAATTACTGTAACAGCTGCTCCTACTGCTACTACTTCAGTTATTGCTGCTTCTGCTACAACTACTAGTGTAGTACACCAACTGACATATCCACTGTCTGAATAAAATACACATACTAGTAACACTGGGATATCCAATAATGTGTCACCCTCCCTGGCACCGGCCCCAACACAAAAGCCTCGACTGGCCAGGTTCCACGCCGTGACTTTACTACTTGTCTGAGACAGCATCATTTTAGCTAAATTTATGATCTTGTTTGGAATGCCATAGCTCTTCAGCGACCTTTGTGGTCGATGGCAATCAATACTGTCAAAAACCTGTTTATATTTAACGAAAAACATTGGATATCATGCCATATTCATAGCATTTCTACAATGACTGCTTTAAAATAAATGTTTGTTCAATGGTGCTTCTGCCAAATGAAATCCACACTGGTATTCACCCAGAATCTCTTCAAAGTACTGTGTGTGCACACTTCATTTATGGGTTTCAGATACTCTGTAGAATAAATGGTGATTGTTTCCCCAGACATCACTAAATGATTGGTATTTGTAATTAAGATGCAGTACTTTTCTGTGAGGCAGGAATTTAATGTTTCTATTTTAGTTAAACAGCTTCGCCCTTTAAAGAGTTAATAAGATTTTATCCCAGAATTTTAATTTTGGCTGAGATTCCATGTAGTGATTTCTTCAATTTCTGTAGAAAAATGCCAAGATTAAATTTTGTAACAGTTCATAAGCTGTACGTTCCATGTCGTTCCCAATTTACCATTCATGATCATGTCTTATCTCATTTACAAGTGTATAATCTTTATAGGTGTTATATGTTGTTAAATTTTGTCACGTGTGGCTTGGTATCCCACTATTTATATTGGAGATGTTGAGGAGAATTCACATTATTTGAGTCACAGCAGTCAAACTGAATTCATCAAAGTGCAAATTGGGCTCCATACTTATTCTTTTAGTTCCCTCAGACAGCAGTAGAATTAATGAAATTAAAATTATATAGGAGGGTGGTTCAAGGAAAACAAATAAAAATTGAATTTGTTGGAACAGAAGTTGCATTTTCTTATATGTTCAATTTTACCCATACTTGTTTTGATGTGGATGCATTCAAGAAAAATAAGATATTGTCTTAGTATCAGGCTGCGAACCATAACTGTACATCATTATTAAACTTCTCGATTTTCTAGATATATACTCGGGTTAGTGATAATTTTGTCATGCGTGAATATTTAACCCTTAAAACACTCCCTTCTTTAACTTTCAAAAACTATGCCCTTTGTCCACGGAATGTGTTTATGGGTTTTATGTGATTATGAGAATAAAAATCAGTTCTTTACCTAAGCAACATTCATCTTTGTAACTGACTTGATATTTCCTTTGCAGTAGGAATTGAATTTTTACATGCTGTTTAGGTGTACTTGAGGCTTTACAGAGTTAAAACTTTTACCTTTCCTAAGTCTAGTATCAATTATGTGATGCAGTCCTTTGATGATACCCAGTGTTTTTACACCCATAGCAGCAGTAACTGTCATTGCGATGATATTATGGTATCAGAAATTTTGTGTATTGGGCATCATTTCTTGTGCATCATTCAGTTCTGGAATAATCTCCACTATTGTTATTATTCGTACATTTGAATTCAACTGTGTATGTTTTCTGCTTGTCAGAACAGTAAGATCTAACATTTCTGTGTCACCATTGAATTAATGTGTAGACATTTGTGTCTGACCTTTTCTGGCAAGGAAATAGTGACACCTTATTACAACTCTGTTTGCTTTCATGCATGAACGTGATTGGGTTAAGTGTAAATGTGTGTACTGAAAAATAACATGCTGCTCTCTTACTACTGAACACAAATTTCTTTTCTGTATTCATGTTACTTAAAATTATCAGTTATGTTGTTACTTAATCATGATTTGAACATAGTTCATGGGTTGTATCCAGGTCTGTTGTGATAATTTATTGCCAGCCTACAGGGACTGTACCCTAGTATCTGGGTGAATGTCACCACAGATCACCAATACTTGACATGCTCCTAACCTCAATGTCCTGTTGTCGACTGTATTCAACAGCCTGACGTCTTCTGCGGTTTGCGCAATGTGACATTGCCATAGCAAACGCCACTGTCATGGCAAGACCTACTCCCAACAAAACAAACATACTGGGATGTGAACCTGAGACTAAAGATGTTGAAATGTTTTCCTTTACTGTTATATGTGCACCTGAAGAAATTGTGTCACTAGCCCTACTGCTGTAAAACACAGATGTATCTCGCGTGGCAATTGTCACATTTTCAAAAACAAGATTTTGTCCTTCCATTGGTGAACTTACGTTAGCTGAGTTTCCTGTAGAACTATCACTTTTGTCTTGCATCTTGATGTAACTAATGTTGCCACTGTAGGTCACATCACTACTTGTTTCATTTCTGTCCTGTGGTTCTGCTTTCCCAAAACTCTCTGAATTGTTTTTGTCTGCTAACTTGAGTTTGTTTGTGTACAAGCCTGTAGGAATCTTGGTAGAATGATTTCTGTGTACAGAATTGTGAACAGAACTATATAATGGAATATGGAGTTGAGCTTTGGAATTTGCAATGGAATGGTTGGTAGACATGGTTGTGTAATTATGCTTCATGACCGTGTAGTAGCCAAATTTTGTGTTGTTTGCTGTTTTGTTTTCAGATTGGTTTCTAAAATCTGAACTACCATAATTATAGTTTTCTGAAGTTCTGTTGAAAATACCGGCCTCCATTGCACTGTTGTTGTGACTGGTTATGTTTCCTTCACTGTCGGCATTCCGATTCTCATCTCCTTGCATAATATGGTTAAGAGACTTGTCTTGATAATGCTTGAATTTTGGGGGGTCTTTGCTGGAAAAGTCTTGTTGAAGTAGTGTGTCATTTTTTATAGGATTTGAAATGATTTTATAGACATTTGAATTATTGTGTGCACTTTGAAATGGTCCATTATTAGGAAGGAAGCTCTTGTTCTTTGAGTTGGGAAAGAATTTGTGTTGTGCCCAAGATTTATTTATAAACAGAGTTTTTGTGGAGTTTGATGGATTGTTGATATAAGTCTTTAGAGTTTCAAAATTGGTTATGTTTGTGCCCAAAAATTTGATTACAGTTTTTGAAGAAATATTTTGATTTTCTATAGTAGTTACACTTTCAATGTGATGGGATGATTTTTGAGTGCCCTTTAGTGAGTTCTTGCCAGTGAAAAGATTTATTTCATCATTTACAGTGGTGTTCATTACTTGGACATGTGGTTTGACACTGGATATAGTAGGTGACATTTTTGTCTGTTTTGTACCCTCACCATTCGAAGAGGTCACTGTTTGAGTTTTGTTAAGTGCAGGTGCATTGTAGGTATTGGAACTAGTGGGTACTTCATTAACAAGAAATGCTGCAGAAGTTGTGATCTCAATATTGCTGACACTCTTAAAATCTACATCATTATCAGGTGAAATATTTGTGACTGATGGATCAGTGGAATAGATGTTGGTGATAAGGTCACCTTCAGCGACTATGGTATTGAATATTAATTCCTCTGATCCTGTTAAAGTGGAAGAAATGGTATATGCATTATTGGCATTGGAAGAACTTTTGTGTGGTGTGGTTGTAGGGATAGTACTTACTGCTTTTGTGGGTGACATTTCAACTGTGTTAGATATTGTTGTTGACCTGTTTGTGTCAGTGAAAGGCCCTATAGAAGGTGCAGGATGTTTGGTGAATGATCTGTGTTGTGATTTCTTATCCAGTGGATCTTCAGTGGAAAGCGTTTCTTTATCGGGGACCTGTGTGTTGCGAATCCTGAAAACTGAAAATGTTTTTCTTGTAACTGAAGCATCATACCTGGCTTCTGTCGTTGCTTCATAAATGTTGCTTTCCACTGGCATAGAGAAGACTGTAGATGTAGATGAACCATTGTTGTTGGTTGTGATGTTGAAGTCTGCATCATGGAGTTGTATGATAGGTGTTGAGGCGAGTTGTGGTGGTGAAGCACAGTAGGCACCCTGAAGGGAGGTTTCCAGCTCCTGTTTCTGGTGTTTCTGCTGTTGATGTATCCAGTTGGCTAACCAGAGCATGCCCTCACACTCCCACTGGTTACCATTTAACCGAAGTTTACGAAGCCTCGGAAGAAAGTGGAACAGGTCTGAGCGGAGATTTGTTAGTCCAGTGTTAATGAGATTTAACTCTCGAAGTTGACGAAATGCTGCAAGTGCTGCTGTATCTGCCAGAAGCTGCTGGGCTAGAGCAGGACTTGAATCAAGTTCTAGAACTTCTAATCTTTCAGGTGATGTAACTGGGAAAGACATTTCTTTAGTATCAGACACTGAAGATAAGATGCCACCAAGATGTGACAATCGAAGAACAGTCATTAGTGGTCCTGATAGAGCATTCCCTGGAAGACTTTTCAGCGGATTTTCTGATATATCTAAGGTCTCCAGTGCTGTCAGTTGACTGAATGCACCATTCTGAATGACTGTTATGCCACTGCAGCGCAGCGACAAGTGTTTGAGACGTGGAAGACCTTGGAGGTCACTGGAGTTTAACTGTTGAATGTGGTTGTGCTGAAGATGGAGGGTTATGAGCCCTGCTGGCAAACTCCTTGGTATGATAAGGAGTTGGTTACCTGACAGATACAGGGTAGAGAGCACTTCAAGCCTTCCCAGGGCGTCTTCTTCCAGTTCTTCTAACTGGTTATCAGCAAGATTCAGAAGTTGTAGGAGAGGGTAGCTGTCCAGATCTCCACACCGGATGGTGGTCACTGAATTTCCGGCTAGCTGTAAAGTTCGGATGGATCTCGTGAGCGCGGCCGGAACTTGAGTGAGACCTGACCTTGATACGTCCACGGTTTGCAGCCTCCGCCCTGTCCCCACCAGAACCATGAGTTCCTGTTGCAGGCGGCCCAGCACCGGGTTGTCTGCCAGTATCAACTCCATCAGGCTGCCCATAGACTGGAACGTACCCGGAGACACGCTGGAGATGCGATTACGCGACACATCTAGCTGCTGGAGATGCAGAAGACCGCGGAAGCATTGATCGCCGAGCGCTTGCAATCGGTTCCCACTCAGGTTAAGCCTCTGGAGGTTGTTCAGTTCGCTAAAAGCACCATCATCCAAGGAAGAAATATGGTTTGCAGACACGTCCAGTTCTTGGAGACTTGTCATTCCGTGAAAACAGTCTCCCTTTAGAGATTCAAGATTGTTCCCAGCCAAGCTGAGTAGTCGCAGACTTTGAAGACCGCTAAACACGCCGTTGTTTAAACACGATATCTTGTTAAACGATAAATCGAGGCAGCGCAGACTGTTATTCATGCCGCTTAACGCACTCGGCAAAACAACTGAAATCTGATTTTCACTAAGGCTTAATCTCTGCAGTGTTGGAAGACACGCAAACACGTCTTCTTTCAAATTCGAAATGTTATTGGATGACATATCTAACACTTTTAGATTGTGCACATCTTTTAACCACTGATTGCTGACATTGGAAATAAAGTTCCGACTGAGGTTTAACACTTGTAAAGAACTTAACTGAGTAAACACTCCATCTGGCAAGTTCGTAAGCAGATTAGATGAGAGATTCAGTCTTGTCAACCTACTCAAATTCGTAAAATGTCCGCTCTTTATGTCACGAATTAGACAGTTCCTTAAGGTCAGTTCTGTGAGGCCGGAGGCCTTAAACGCTGAGATGTGCGCGATGACGTCGGGGCTCGATGTGTTGAGCACCTCGAGGCTCCGCGTGGTTTCCGGAAGATGACTGAAGACCCTGGTGACCTCCTTGCACGAGACGTCTGTTGTATTCGCGCACACGCACCCGACGGGACAAGAACTCGGGACTGTCCCGCTATTTGCGCACACCACCATTAATATCAGCGCGGTTGTTAACAACGTTTGGGCCATGTTTTAAAAGGCGCGATGTTGTGGGCTCGCCAATGTCCCGTGGGAAGATGACCTTTCGAACCTTATTTCACACATCTCACACTATTTACCGCTCGTTTTGTTGAAGTTTCGATGTACATTACATGTCCTCATACCTCCGACGTAGTGATATTTATTCGACTTTTAATTAAATGAGTTTTGTAAGTATGTACTGATGACGGCATAAACACATCCTTTCCTGAAAATGCGCATTACAAAAAATACAGTGGATATGCTTGTGCAGTCTTGTAAATAATATTTGGTCTTAATTGTCTGTATAAATAGTTCATGTGAATAATATTATGCATACATTCATTAGTTTATATTTATTCGCAACACTTGTTGCTGTGGGGTACACGATAGCCGTCAAACGGAATAATTTATAGGGTGCAAGCGGAAACGTATCTAAAAACAAAAGTAATATCATAAACTGTAGAGTTTTGCGAGCTTTAAAGCGTCATTCTAGATGAGTACATGAAACACGAGTATGAATTTGGACGTGGTTGTGATAAATTTGTCTCTGGGCCACTGATGTCACTTTTCCAGATATGCTAGTATCTTCGAAATCAGCAGGGAAATTATCGGAATTACTCTATAAGCCAGAGAAAAGAAGTGTTATAAATAAATGTGAAATATTCTTTAATAAAAGTGTGTGTCATTACACGTCGCACAACGTTAATTAAATTGTTACCGTTTTGTGACCTATTTTCGCCCGCCAGGGTAAAATATATGACTTTATTTTAAATTCTTTGTGTGCGTCTAGGTTTGTTTTGGATGCGCTGACTCAAAATCCACACGAGGTAAAAATTTGCACTTCTTATTTCGACAGCTTGTTAAAATTGCGAAAGTATTCCATAAAGGATATAAACGTTTGAACTTCATTGTTACAGAACTGTAGAAAGAATTCCGTTTTTTACATATGTTTGCGGAAATGAGATTTAGAGGTGAAATGTAAATTTCGTAGTTCACATATTTACATTAATACTGTTCACACATAAATCACTTGAAATGGTTTCTTAAAACTTGTCGGAGCTTTCAAGAGAAGAGAAACAAATATAACTTGTTTTACAGTTGATGGTTTGGAACGTGACACTTAAGAGTTGATTAGTCTATTCACATGTTAGTCACTACTTGGAACTACGAGAGTTTGAATTATTGTGAATGTCTCATGGCACAGTCCATGTAACATCGGTATGACACGAACACGTAACGCTTAACGAATTTAAAAAAAAAAAAAGGAAAATCTGTAGTGTCCAGGTGTAGTGAAATAACCTTTTACAGTGACTTGATTTCGTTAAGTCCTTCAGAGGACTCATTCACATCCGATCTTATCGGATATTAGCTCGCAACTGACTCACAACCAAAGGGGGAGATTTCTGTCTCCCCTCTGATGATGATGTAGGCTCCCAACCCTCTCACTCGCTCCAACTACCCCCTCCGTTGATTCCCTATAACCACCCTTTAACCGT
>Ga0209629_10001059_pt1 | contig 16611 bp, 18 predicted proteins | sample TergutCu122P5_FD_187286 | JGI IMG/M metagenome (GOLD analysis project Ga0209629, IMG submission 187286) | Cubitermes ugandensis P5 segment gut microbial communities from Kakamega Forest, Kenya - Cu122 P5 (SPAdes) (version 2) | ecosystem: Host-associated > Arthropoda: Insects > Digestive system...
CATGGAATGGTTTATCAGTCATCGATCGGCGCTTGAGTTCTGGCGCCGCTCTCCTGCCAAAGTCTCCTTGGCCAGAAAACCACGCGGTAAGGCTCTTCCCCGCAAGCCCCGGGATTCGAAAGCACTACCCAAAGCCGCCGAAAGATTCACCCTGCCACTGCACATCCTGGTGGGAAGTGACAACGCCCGCAAGGTATCATGTGATCTTCGATCCCACATCAACGCGGGGACTTTCCCGCGCGGCAGCTTCGTTCAGGGGGGCACGGGATTGATCATGAGTTCGCCTGAGCTCTGTTTCCTGCAGATGGCAAGTGAATTATCCCTGGCCGAGCTCATCATGCTGGGTTTCGAGCTCTGTGGAACGTATCGGATAGACAAGATCAGCGAGCCGGATAAAGGTTTCCGTAACGACCTGCCACTGACCAACTCGGCCAAGCTGGATTCGTTCATCGACAGAGCGATCGGCCATGCCGGCACGAAGCGCGCGCGGAAAGCTTTGCGCTATATCACCGACGGCTCGGCTTCTCCGATGGAGACCGTGCTGACCATGTTGCTCACTCTGCCATACCGACTGGGGGGATACGGCTTTCCGATGCCTTCGCTCAACTATCCGCTTTTCATTGAAACAAACTCCCGAAGCATCTCACAGAAGAAGAAGTATGTTTGTGACCTCTATTGGCCCGGCGAGCAGATCGATGTCGAATATGACAGCAACGCCTTCCATACAGCATCCGAGAAGATGAAGCAGGACGCCAAACGCCGCAACACGTTATCTTCCGCCGGAGTAGTTTCGGTCACCGTCACTAAGGATCAGCTGCAGAGCGTCTCTGCCTTCCATGACGTCGCGATCGTGTTGAGCAAGCTGCTGGAAAAGCGCCTGCAACCACCGATGCCGCAGTTCACTGCGCGTCGTATCGAGCTTCGTGAGTCTGTTCTACCGAAAACACCCCGGGATAAACCTTAGGTGAGCTCTGAGCGAAAACAAAAGGGATCAGCGCATATGCCGACCTGCTAGATGTGACAGAGTGGTCTGACCTCTTTGTCACCATCTGATGGACAAGCCTGCCCGCCTGAAAGAGACCATCGGATCCTGTGATATATTAAAACGCGACAGTTTTGAGAGCTACTGAGGGAGGCCCATGAAGACACTGCTGAAGGACGCGCTGGTATACGACGGGAGCGGAGAGGCGCCGCGCAAGTCCGACGTCCTTCTTGAAGGCGAGCACATCGCTGAAGTCGGGAGCAACCTTGACGACACAGGCGCGCAGGTCATCGATCTTGAAGGTCTGTCGCTTGCGCCCGGCTTTTTCGACGCCCACTCGCACAATGACTGGTTCGCGATAAAACAGCAGCCTTTGAAGTACTTTGAGCCCTTTGTGCGCCAGGGGATAACCTCCTTCGTCGCGGGCAACTGCGGTCTTTCCGCGGCTGGTTTCGAGCATGAGAGTGTGCATAAGAGCAAGATCGGTGGCGGCTTATTCCATCTGGAAGAGGTAACGGGCGAGTACGCCAGCGCCGCTGAGTTTTTCACCGCGATCGACCGGAACATGCCGATGAACATGGCGCTGCTCCTCGGGCATTGCAGCGCGCGAACAAGCGTGGCCGGCTACGAGAACCGGGCCTTAAGCGCCCCGGAACGCGAGCGGATGCTCGCGATCCTGGAGGAGGGGCTGCGGGAGGGCGCCTGCGGGCTTTCACTGGGGCTTATGTATGCGCCGGGACTGTACGCGCCGGCAGACGAACTCAAGGACGTCGCGCGCCTCTGCGAGAAGTACGACTTGCCCATGACGGTGCATCCCCGCGCCTGCAGCGCGGTCTCGATGGCCTATCCTAATCTCCTCGGCAGGCCGCACATCCTGCGCGCGCTGGACGAGCTGGAGGAGATCTCCCGGGGAACGCGGCTGAAGCTCCAGTACTCGCATGCCATCTTTGTCGGGAAACGCACGCTGAAGTGCAAGGACGCCCTGGTCGAGCAGTTCGATCGCATGCGCGCAAACGGCGTGGACCTGATGTTCGACATCTTCTCCCACGAAGTCGGCGTTTCGGTGATCACGGTGATCCTGCCGGCGTGGTATCAGGCGCTGAGCCTGTGCGACAAGCGCAGCCCCCTCAACAGGATGAAGCTCTCGCTGCTGATCAACGCGAGCAAGGCGCTGCTCGGTTTCGGCTTTGACAATATGCAGATCGCCTCTGTGGGCGAGGGCAACGAGCGTTTTGAAGGAAAGACCGTGCATGAGATCGCCCGCGAGCTGAACCTGTCAGACATCAACGCCTATCTTCACCTGTGTGAGATAAGCGACTTCGCCGGACGTATCTTCATGCGGCCTTACAACACAGAAGAGATCACGAGCGACCTGTCCCGCCACGATCACGTGCTCTTCATGACCGACGCGTGGGTCGAGGACAAGGGGCTCCAGTATCAAAACATCTATGACACCTTTCCCACGTTCCTGCACCTGGCTTTGAACGGGAAGGGCGACACCCTCCCCCGCACGCTGCGAAAAATGACGAGCGCGACCGCCGAGAGGTTCTCATTAAAGAACCGGGGCTCCATCAAGCCGGGATACTTCGCGGATCTCACCATCTTCAACGAAACGCGCCTCAAGCAAGGCGCGCCGGTCGCAGGCGAGCCCTTTGGCATCGAAGCGGTGTTCATCAATGGGCGCAAAGTGCTCGACAAGGGCGAGCTGGACGAGGCTGCCTTCACTGGCGCCGGACACGCCCTGCGAACCACGCGGTGAGACGGCGAGAAAAGGCGCGTACTACTGCGCGACCAAGTCGAGGAACTTTTTCGTGCGCGCTTCCCGGGGGTTGTTGAAGATCTCTGCGGGGGCGCCCTCTTCGACGATGAGGCCGTCATCCATGAAAATGACTCTGTTTGCGACCTCGCGCGCAAAGTTCATCTCGTGCGTGACGATGAGCATCGTCATGCCGTCGTAGGCCAGACGCTTCATGACGCCCAGCACCTCGCCGATCATCTCGGGGTCAAGGGCGCTGGTCGGCTCGTCAAAGAGCATGATGTCGGGATCCATGGCAAGCGATCGCGCGATTGCCACGCGTTGCATCTGCCCGCCCGAGAGCTGGCGAGGATAGGCGTCCGCCTTCTCTTCCAGCCCGACCGACTCAAGAAGCTCCAGCGCGCGGACGCGAGCCTGCTCCTTCTTCATAAGCTTGTGCTCGACAGGCGCCATCATGATGTTTCCGGCAGCAGTCAGGTGCGGGAACAGATTGAACTGCTGAAACACCATGCCCACGCGCTCGCGCACCTTGTTGACGTCGGTCTTCTTGTCGGTCATGTCAAAACCGTCGACAAACACCTGGCCCGCCGTTGCGCTTTCAAGCTGGTTCACGCAGCGCAGAAGCGTCGACTTGCCCGAACCGGAGGGACCGATGACACAGACGACTTCACCCTTCTGCACTTCCAGATTGACTCCCTTAAGAACCTCGTTCTCGCCAAAATTCTTATAGAGATCTTTTACGAGGATCTTAGGCTGCATTACTCATCCTCTTCTCTATACGGCGCGAGAGCGTAGCGAGCAGGGTGATCAGTACGAGATAGAACAGCGCAACAACAGTCCAGGTCGCAAAGGACTGCATGGTGCGTCCCATATAGATCTTTGCCTGATACACGATCTCCGGAAACGCGATGACGGATATTATCGAGGTGTCCTTCAGCGAGATGATGATCTGATTAACCAGAGAGGGTGTGATGATGCGCAACGCCTGAGGCAGCACGATCTTGTACATCGCGCGCCCCTTGGTCAACCCCAGGCTGCGAGCCGCCTCCATCTGCCCCGGATCGACTGCCTGGATGCCTCCTCTGAATATCTCCGAGAGATAGGCCCCCGCATTGAGACAGAGCGTCACCGCACCGCCCACAAACGCCGAGAAACGGAAGTCAACACCAAAGGATTGGATCAGCTGAGGAAGCCCGAAGTAGATGAAGAACGCCTGGACGATAAGGGGTGTTCCCCGGATGATCTTGATATAGGCGCCCGAGATCCATTGGAGGGGTTTTATGGCGCTCATCCCCATCAGGGAGGAGAGCAGACCCAGAACCATGGCGATCGAAACAGAGACGATCGTCAGCAGGAAGGTCATCCAGATCCCCTGCAGCAACATCGGCGTCGCTTCCCGAAACACCCTTACGATATCCATGTTTCCCCTGTCATCATCCTGCCCATCAGCATCCTGCGCAAGGGTGGGCGCCCCTCAATATGCCCGAGCGGCGCCCCCCTGCGTCTCAGTAAAATCTCGCCGAAGCTTTACTACTTTGCAGAGATGTAGGAGTCGAGTATCTCCTGATACTTGCCGCTTGACTTGAGGTTCGCGAGCCCCTTGTTAAACATCTCAACCAGCTCCGGGTGCTTAGCCTTAAGCGTGGCGAAGCCGTACGAAGAACCCTTCTCCATGTCGGCGCCCATCTTCAGGCCATTGCCCTGTGAGATGCCATAGCCGATGACCGGATAATCCTCAAAGCAGGCCACTGAGTTGCCCGTCTTGACATCTTCATACATGGTGGGAGAGTCGTCGAAATAGGCCAGCTTGAAGCCGTACTGATTCTTGATCGACTCAGCAAAGGTCGCGCCCTCCGTGCCCGTCTTTACCGCAACGGTCTTGCCCTTCAGATCGCCATAGCCATGGATAGTGGTGTTGTCGGCTTTGATCGCCATGACAACGCCGCTGTCATAATAGGGGTCAGAGAAGTCGTACTTCTTCTGGCGCTCTGTGGTGATGCTCATACCGGCGATAACGCCGTCAACCTGGCCCGACTCAAGCGCAGCTACAGCCGCGTTGAATCCCAGCGGCTTCAGCTCATAGGTAAAGCCCTGGTCGTCTGCAACCGCCTTAAGCAGATCGATATCGACGCCCACGTACTTCCCACTCGCATCCTGAAACTCGAACGGCGCAAAGGTGGTGTCAGTTCCGATGATGTACTTCTTTGCCGTCTTGTCCGCGCTCTTGGTAGCGCCGTCAGACTTTGTGCTTGATCCGCAGCCCGCCAGAGCCAGAACAAGGACCGCTGCCAAAGCAACAACGCCCAACGATTTTCCCCATTTTTTCATACAAATCCCTTTCCTTTCTGTCCCCCAAGATGCGCAGCTGCCCAAAGAAACAGGTCAACATTATTCGGCGTAGCTAACACCGATACTGAGTGACGCGAAGCTGCCTGAGAGGATGAGGCATTATACCAACAATTTGCCCCTCTTGGGAAGATTAATGTACCGCGCAGGAGAGGCAGGGGTCGTAGGCGCGTATCAGTTGCTCGATGCACAGGATCTGTTCGTCTTGCGCACGACCGTTCAGCAGGGGCGCAAGCTCGCGCAGATCCGCCTCAATACAAGCAAGGTTTTGCGCGGTCGGCGTGATGACATCGCCTCCGCTTACCTGGCCCTGCTCATCTAAGCTGATCGTATGATAGAGCGTTCCGCGCGGCGCCTCGGTGGCCGCGCGCCCGGTTCCCGCACACAGCGCGATCGAGCGTGGCGGCGTCGACGAACCCTCGCCTCGCGCCAGCTCATCACAGAAGACCGCGCAACGCTCCAGCGCGTCAACAAGCTCGATCGCCTGGCAGAGATTGTTGCGATACGGGTTGTCCTCCCCTTTGCGCAGACCAGCATCCTGAGCGACTGCCCGGGCCGAAGGCAACAGCTCGTCAAAGGACAGATTCACACGAGCCAGCGCGCCAACCATGAAAGGTAGGTGCGCTCCCACAGCGTCTTTGACAGAAGAAAGCTTCGCGTTGCCCTTCGCGGGCTCAATCCGCTCGATGATGAAATCCGGGTAATCCGCAACGGGTTTTCTCCACGCTGCTTTGCGCGCTGCCACCTGACAGTCAGATCCGTCGGCAACCGTCGCATAGGTACCCGCTTTGTGCAGGGCAAGCATCTCACGATCCGGATGGAAATCAGGCGCCTCAAAGCTGGCGAGCAGCTTAACCGTCAACACCGCATCCGGGAGGGCTTCGCGCAGACGAGCAGCCAGAACCTTGAGGGTTTCCGCATCAGGCTCGTCAGTAAACCCGCCGACCACCGCGTTTATGGGGTGCACGGGGCGACCTCCGACGATGGTGCACAAGTCGTTTCCCAGGCGCTTAAGTCCCAGAGCGCGCGTCAAAACCTCGGGTTTGCTTTCTGCCAGAGGCAAGGCGCTGGGCAGCCCCAGATAGTCAGGAGCCGCGAGCACATACAGATGCGTCGCGAAGTTCTGCACGAACGAACCATTGACCAGAAGCTGGCGCAGCAGTTTCGTGCGCTCGCTGACTTCAAGACCCAGAGCTGCCTCGACGGCCATAAGTCCCGTGACGGTATGGTTCGGCGAACAGATGCCGCAGATGCGGCTTACGATCAGCGCGACGTCGTTGAAGTGACGACCGCCCACCATCGCCTCAAAAAAGCGCGCAGGCTCGACCGTCTTGAGTTCGACCCGCCCGACGGCGCCGTCGCGCAGCTCAACTTCCACATTCCCGTGACCTTCGATGCGCGCGATATGGTGGATGTTCAGAGTAGGCATTACGCTCCCTCACCTTCGCTTTCGGTCGTCAGCGAACAGGCATTGTACAGCTGCAGCGCCGCGTCAAAATCTTCAACCGGAACCACGTTGCTCTTGCGGATATAGTCGCGCGCTGACTCAAGGTTGGCGTCCTCTGCGATACCGCGACACCCCGTGCAGGGGCGGCCGCGCGCAATGCAGGCGGCTCCGCAGCCGGTCCGGGTCACCAGGCCCAAGCAGGGCGTGGACGTGCTCCCCTGCGGACGCGTATAGAAGCAGGGATTCTCTACGATCCTGCAAATAGAGCACAGAGGTTCGCGACAAGGACGTTCTTTGACGCCCAGAAGCGCGCTTTGCAGGATCCGCGAGAACTCCAGCGGATCAAGCGGACAACCGGGAATCGCGTAGTCAACGTCGATAATGCGAGCGACCGGGCGAGGACTGAGGGCTCCGGGGGCCGCCTTTGGCGCCAGATCCCCGTACACTATGCGCGCAGCCTCTTCACGGTCGCCGGTGTTCAGCAGTCCGGGGATGCCCCCGGTCACAGCGCAGGCGCCCACGGCGATGACGGTACGTGCCGTCGCGCGAACCTTCGCCAGCAATTCTTCATGCTCAAGAAGAGTTACCGCGCCTTCGATGACGGCGACGTCATAGACATCCGGCATCTCTGCGCTGGTTACCAACTGCCAGTAGCTTAAGTCAATGGTTCCCAGAGTGTCGAGTAACTCGGGGAAGTTGGTGATCTGCACCTGACACCCGAAATCGCTTGCAAGCGACAGTACTACCACACGCGGACAGCCAGGGCTCAGAGTTGACACAGAAGTCACGGCGGAAGCATTCATGCTACATCGCCTCCTGCAGATTGATGGCTTCCCAGTAGCTGAAGACAGGGCCGTCTATACAGGCATACTGGTGGCCGACGCCACAGTGGCTGCACATACCAATACCGCACTTCATACGACGCTCAAACGAAACGTAGATACGATCGACGTCAAGCTGCTTTTTCCGCATCTCTTCGACCACAAAGCGATACATGATGGGCGGGCCACAGATGGCGCCGTAGGTATTGGTGGGATCAACCTCAATGCGATCAAAAAGACGCGTCACCAGGCCGACATCGCCGTCCCAACCTTCGTCTGGCTCGTCAACGGTCATCATCAGGTCGAAGTCCTCGCGATGCTTCCACATGTCGAACTCCTGGCGAAAGAGAATTTCTGAAGGATTGCGAGCGCCCAGCAGAATAGTGACCTTGCCAAAGGCATGGCGCTCGTCGTGGATATGATTGATAAGCGACTTCAGGGGCGCGATACCCAGGCCCCCGGCGACCAGCAGCACGTCGTGATGCTTCATCTCTTCAAAGGGAAAACCGCGCCCGAAAGGCCCGCGCAGCCCCACCACATCACCGCAGCGCATATGGTGCATCGCACTGGTCACGCTGCCGGACTCGCGTATGCACAGCTCGATAAAACCCTGTTTCGAGGGTGCGCTTGAGATCGAGATCGGCGCTTCGCCAACGCCGAAGATCGATAGTTCGATGAACTGACCGGAGTGAAACTTGAACGCTTCCCGCGCGCGCGCCTCAATCAGACGAAGCTCGAAAAGCTTCTCCTTCGCAGTCAGCTCCGTAATGGACGTGATGCGAGCCGACCAGGGCTTGTAGGGGTTTGCACCCAGCTCACGATAGCTATTGACGGTTCCCGGCCCTGGCACAGAGGCTATCGCAGCAAGCTCACTCATACGATATCACCTGCTTTCTCTTTCCTCTGGAGCGCAGCGATCACGCCTGACGGAGTGATGTTAGCCTTGCAGGCGCGGACGCAACGACCGCAGCCAACGCAGAGCATCTTGCCGCTGCGAGCAAAGTTGCCCACAAACTTGTGATAAAAACGATAACGCACGCGCGATGCGCGAGTCGGGCGGAAGTTGTGTCCGTGAGCGACCTCCGCAAACTCACTGAAGAGGCAGGCATCCCAGGTACGATGGCGCAGGCCGGTTTCGCCGCTCGCGTCAAGCGTGTCACGCACGTCAAAACAGTAGCAGACCGGGCAGACCATCGAGCACGCTCCGCAGGCCAGACAGTGACCGCCAAGCTCCTCCCACAGCGCCTCGTCATTGTATTTCGCGTCATAGAGCAGCGGAAGCTGATCGGTCACCGGCGGATCAGGAAACGCCTCCTTGAAGCGCGTCGTTCGCTCCTGAAAGTCGCGCAGATCCTCAGCGGTGATTTCGCGCGCCTCGGTCAGGTATTTCTCAACTAACTCCGTACCCGCGACTGAGAGCACCGACAGGAAGTAGCGGTCTTCCAGATCAGTCAGAAACAGGTCGAAACCGCGGTGAACCTCATCGGTGCCAAAGGCGTTGCAGATATGTCCGTACTCCGGCATACAGCTTACGCCCACAATAAAGGTCGACTTCCGCGCAGCCTCGTAATAGGGATCGATATAATTGCCCAAGAATATCTCGTCAAGCAACAGCAAGGCGTTAATGTCACAGGCGTGCACCCCGAGCAAGGCGCGTGAGATGACCGTCGGCTCAGTGTCGGAAACGTCGCCTGTCCTGCGATTGAAGCGCAGCAGCCGCTCGTCGGGCGCCAGGAAATATTTCTTGGGCGGCAGAATTGTCGATCCATAGTCAAGGCACAGATCATCGATGCTCTGCAGCGTATCGAAAACAAAGTCGGAACCGCGCTTCTGCGGCCCCGCCACCTCATCGAAGGTTTCCTGCAGGCCTGCAAGCAGATCGCCCAAAGCCTCTTTCTCGATTATGCGAAAGAACATACGCGCCTCTATTCGCCTTTGATTCACCCCGTGTGTTGACTAATATTATGAAGCCAAAGGATACCACATCTGCAGCCTCCAGAGAAATGAGCGCACCCTGAACGGCAGCCAGGCCCTCCGTCGCAAAGGAAAGACCTGGCTGTTTTGAAACGCACCGAGCGCCCTGTCTGAAAACGGCTTACGCCAGATTGAGCTTCTTTGTCAGCAGGTAGCGCGTAACCAGGAAGTAGACGACGGGGAGCACCCAGGTGAACGCTACCAGTAGCCACATAATCCCCAGAAATCCGGTGAAGTACGTGTTCGGCCCCACAACAGTGACTCCTGTGGTAGCCGCTTCGGTGGTCCAGGAGGCACTACCGCCAACAAGTCCCATGATGACGCCGATGATCGTAGAGATGATCTGAACTACCGTGTAGATTCCCAGATACGCGCCCACGGAGACCGCGATGCGATGCTTGTTGGACAGCTGCCCGATTGCCATAGAGACATAAAACATCAGGATGCCGCTGAAGAGACCCGCGAGTGATATCAACCCGATCTGAACGATGAAGAGCCCCATCCCCTGTTGCGCGTTGATATAGCTCAGCGCGTCCTGAACAGCTGGCCAGAACCCTGCCCAGTTGACTCCGGGCGCACCCAGAAGCACGATGAGTACAGAGACGCCCGCGACGATCAGGGATCCCACCAGCCACACCGTCGCTACGATGAACTTCGACCAGATCAGGTTCGTAGGACTGACCGGTAAGGTGAACATCAGATAGCCTTCGCTGGTCAGGAGGTTCTTGTAGAAGCGCCAGATCGTGATGACGGTCACTAAGATGAACAGCGCCGTCAGCATGAAGGTGTAGATCATGACCGCGACGACGATCATCCACTGAGGCAACCACTTGCTTACCAAGCCGATGCCGCAACCGACGACTCCCAACAGCAAGGCCGCGCCGAATGCCGGTAGGAACCAACGCGCTGTCGCCTTGAACTCGTGTTTGAGCAGTTTGCCTAACATGCGAACACCTCCCGAAACATCTCGTCAACCGACTGACCGCGCGTCTCGCGGATGTGGTCGACGCTGTCCTGCATCACCACCGCGCCCTGGTTGATGAAGATGACCTCATCGAGCACAGTCTCGATATCTGCGATCAGATGTGTGGCGAGCAGGACGGTCGACTCCGGCGAGTAGTTCGTGATGATCGTCCTGAGGATGTAGTCGCGCGCCGCCGGATCGACGCCGCCGATTGGCTCGTCGAGCACATAGAGCTTCGCGTTGCGGCTCATCACGAGAATCAGCTGGACTTTCTCCTTCGTGCCTTTCGACAGAGATTTCAGCTTGCTTTTCGGATCAATCTGGAGCGAGCTGAGCATCTCCAGCGCGCGCGCCCTGTCGAAGTCCGCGTAGAAGTCGCTGAAGAAGTCCAGCACCTGATCGATCCGCATCCATTCTGAGAGATAGGATGCATCAGGCAGATACGCCACGATCTTCCTCGTCTCTGCACCGGGAGCCTTGCCGTCGACCAGGACCTGTCCGTCTGAACAGGTCAGAAGCCCATTGATGATCTTGATCAGCGTTGTTTTACCGCTGCCGTTCGGGCCGAGCAGCCCGACAATCTTACCCGGCTCAAGCGTAATGTTGACGCTGCTAAGCGCTGTGGGGCCGTTCGAAGTGTAGCGCTTCGAAAGGCCGTTGCATTCAAGAATGCTCACTTGACACCACCTTCCTTGATACTCTGTCGTATAATGTCGGTCAGATCTTCCGGACTGTAGTCGAAGCCCTGCAGACTTTCGATGAACTCTCTGACCCGCTGTTCGACCAGGTTCTGCTTCGCATGGGCGATGGTCGCCTTATCTTCGGTGACCGTACGACCGACGGTGCGATAGGTATCGACCAGGCCTTGCCCCTCCAGATCAGCCAAAGCGCGCTGCATCGTGTTGGGGTTGACCCCGAAGGTCGCAGCAAGATCGCGTACCGAAGGCAGCTTCGATCCGGGCGGATAGGCGCCGGTCATGATATCTGCGCCGATACGCTCGCTGATCTGTTGGAAGATCGGCCTGGCTGTACTGAACTGAACCATCAACATCCCTCCTTTCGATTTCCTGTGTTGGTAATGCATTACTGTACTAAGCATCTAATACAATAATACAATTGAGAACGAAACGCAAGGGGTTGTTTTATCGACCCACTTTTTCCAATGCGGAGCATCCCAACAAATCCCTGATGCTGAGCTCTTTTGATTGATTCATCAAGCAGCGCCCTAACAGCGCACCACGACGTCGCAGGAACCCAGACCGATGACGTCGCCGTCGCGGATGAGGCTGATGTGGGTGCTTGCCTGTCCGTTGACAGTCGCTGTCGCCTCGATGCTGAGCAGTTCCATGAACACCCCTTGCTCCAGTCGATAGAGGTGAGCGTGACGGCGTATGATGAGCTCTTCGTCGATGACCAGATCGTTAAATACCGCGCGCCCGATGTAGAACGAGCCGCGTGGCGCCGTGGCATGGAGTTCACCGGTGGCGCCAAAGCGGGCCTCTACGGTAAAACAGCGATCAGATCGTGCCGGCGCCATGAACACCGGGGCGCCTGAGGTGGCAGCAGCAGGTAAATCCGCGGCCGTTACCGCCTCTGCCGCAGACCTCTCAAGCCTGCAGACGTCTTCAGTCGAAAGCGTATCGAAGTGATAGAGGCATTCAAAGCAGGTTGCCGCGCCCTCAACCGCATGCGCCCCGCAAATCGGACAACGTTTCATAAGCTACTCCTTTCTGTGCGGGGCTTTGCCCCCTGCTCCTGATTCCCAGCTCGACAAACTGCCCTGGCGACAGCCAGGCGCCTGCACTGGCGCGTCGTTCAAGCACGGCTACCGCCGAGGGACAGGCCGCCGGTACGCGACCGGGCTTCAACCCCCGTGTCGCGCGCAGTACCCGGCCATCCGCGGCGATATAAGCGACATCCAGGGCGAAACTCATCCCCATGGTGTGGACCCGACGGCAGGGGGCGATCAGAAAGATCTCCTCTCCCTGTTGCGCCGCAACTCCGGCGCCAAGCATCCCCCGCATCCGGGCGGCGGCACTGACCGCAAAACGCAGGCGCATCGCACTCAGAGCTCCGCCAGTGGCTGGCAGTAAGGGACGACCACCGTCTTACTACGCCGCCAGGTAGCCAATCCGCCCGCGCCTGACGACGAAGCGAACACCCGATAGTCCAGCGTGAAGGACAAACGCAGATCCTGAAGGCCGGGGATCCCTTCAAGCTGTGACTGTACCCGTGCTTGAAAGGGTCCGTGACGCCCCTCCTGATAGTCGAGCGCTTCCCGCAACAGTTGAGCCGCGTCCTCCTGACCCTGCCGGCCGGTTGCCGCTACGCGCGCAACCTCATCGACCGCCCGGTCGAAGCGCGCGCATTCGCTCACAAAAGAAAGTACGTTGACAATCAGTACGACCGCCAGCGCGAACACCGGAATCACCAAGGCCAGTTCAGGGACCATCTGCCCCTGCTCGTCGCGTAAACTCTTCATCACAAACTTCCTATCTCGTCAAAGTGCCTGCTCACATCAGGTAGCCAAGCTCTGATCTCGTCTGCAAACGGCAGCCCAAGATCTATCCCCAGAACCGCTCCGCCCAGAGCTCTCGCCAGATCCCCCGCGTCCGGCAGTCCCCCGGCTTCGGAAGCCAGCTTCTTGATCATGCCGAGCAGCTCGCTGCTGGCAAGCGCCGCATAGCCGCTCTTCGCGCCGCGCAGCGCGCGCACAAACGCCCCTTCGAAGCCCTCAGCGTCAGGACTTCCCACCGCCGCCGTGTTTACCAGCGCCGGCTGAGGGTAGCGCAGATCAGGAGGGCTTGCCCGCGCAGCAGCTAAAAGCTTGCTGAAGGCCGGCCCCATCACCTGGTCCAGACCAAAGGGCAGCCCGGACAACTGATCCCCCAAGCTGTCGGCGCCGCGCGCGTAGACATCCAGACAGCTCCCCCAGAGCGAAAGCAGAAAGGTGAGCGCAGAGCCGCCCCCTCCCCCGGGATCATCGGCCCCCAGCAGGGCGCGGGTCGTGCCCCCCAGTCCCGTGCTCGCCGCCGCCTGTGCCGCAGCTCCGCTCTGTCCCAGCAGCGTCGGCAGGGTTCGCGCGGACTCGGAGGGCATCAGCTTCGCTGCCGCCAGCGCTATCTGCGGGGCGAGCCGGCTGTCCTGCGCGTTGGTCAGCGGCGGCAGGGTGAAGGCGGGCAGGCTGCGCTCCTGGGGGCAGACCACCACGCAGATGAATCCGCGCGCGCCGCTGGCATGATAGCGCAAACGCCCGCCCAGCAGATACGATCCAGCCCCAGACGTCAGTTTCTCCAGCACGGATCTGCTCGTCTCCCGGATCGTCTCCTCTTTGACAACAAGCTCCTGGCGCGCCCGTTCAAAGCGGCGCAGCGCGGCCGCCTCGGCGTTCCACTGTCCTGCAAAGGGCTGAAGGCTCCGTTCCCACTGCCGGATCGCGCGCCAGTCGGTCGGCGCGCAGATCGTACAGGGCGGATGCTCGCTTGCGCCCGCGAGGGTTTCCAGACGCACCGCCTGAGGCGTCCCTTCGGTTCCCGCCAGGCCAAAGCAGTCAGTCCGCTGATGATAGGCCCGCCGCTGTCCCGCCGGCGTTGCCAACACAAGGACTGACTCGTCAAGCCAGGTCTGCAGAAGCTCTTCGAGTTCCAGATCAGAGGCGGGATACTCGTCAGAATCCGGGCGAGCAGCCCCGATCGTCTCCGGAATGCTGACCTGCAGCCGCTGCTGGATTTCGCGAGAGCTTTCTTCATAGTTAGCCTGGAGAGCAGCACGCGTATTGCTGTTGTCCTCAATAGGAGTCAGCGTCGGCGGCGCGGGACAGTCCGCGACCATCAGCTCCCGGGCGCCTCGCTTGAAGTCATCGTAGGCATAAGCCGGATCCCAGGAGAGCAGCGAGGCGCCCGGCGGTTTGTAGCCGTCCAGGCGAAAGCACTCCGCCCGTGCGTCGTCGGCCTCCTGCTGCGCCGCATGGGCCTCGGTAGCCGCCTGCTTATTGGTGTCATGGGCCTCTTCGACCTCGGAGAGCTTCTCATCCTCATCGTCAGGGAAACCCGTCAGCTCGACTTGCCCCGTAAACGGAAAGGGCGCGGCAAATCCCGCGTAAGTTCCGCCAGAGAAATCCTTGATGCTTCCGGCTGTTTCCTGGATCGCGACCCCGCTACGCGCCATCACCAACCAGGGCGCCGCCTCGTTTAAACCTTGTGCGACGTTATAGACCTCGCGCGCGAAGTCCTTACGTTTCTCGCAGTAGCGCTTATCAAGTTCAAGCGCCTTCTCGAAAAACTCCGATCCGGCGCCTTCGGTCACTACCGTGACCACCCCCGCAACGACCACCACGCAGTGCAGCACCAGCCCGAACAGATTGGCCGTCAACAGCAGCGCGTCCAACACCTGAATGGTCTGCATAATCTTGCTCTGCGTATCGGCCGCCGCCAGAGCGCCGCTGTCAGCCAACAGCTGGATATCTTCTGACGAGGAGTTCGTCCAGTACCACTGCAGACTGCCGGCAACCAGTACAAGCGAGAGCATGACCGCCAGCACAACTGCCAGGCTGGTCGACCCGCGCTCATCTTTGAACCAGGCGATGCGGGGCATCATAAGGGACCTCCTTTCTGCTAACAACCGTCATCTTTCAGCCACATCCCTGCCAGGCATACCCTTAAGGGTTCTGCCCCAGAGGCGGATATTCATAATCGGCGCCCTGTCCGATGCCCGCCAGAGCACCCACGCTGCGTGCCTCGGCAGCGATCTCCACCGTGCCGTCGCGCCGGGCGCCCACCAGAAGTCCGAGCAAGGGCAGGGTCTTCTGGGATACCGACAAGCGCACATGAACCTCTGCGGCATAGGCGTCTCCGGACACCTCCAGCCTCAGAGATCCGGGGACCTGAAACGCTGATCCCCGGGGCAAACCCGCGATCTTTCCCTCCGCGTAGGTCTGCAACAGGCGTCCGCCCGCCGCCGCGTCCTCCCCCGATGAAGAGGTCGTATCAGTTGCCACTACCCGACAAAGGCTGGCGGCAGCGGCGCCCAGCACCATCTTCGTATAAAGCGTCACCACCGGCTGAAACAGGATCAATATCAGTAGACACAGCGTCACGATGACGACCGGCGCCTCGGTAAGCGCCTGCCCCCGTTCGTCACGCAGTAACTCAGTGCATGAGAACATCAGCTGCCCCTTGCAGGCCGCCCGTCGTCGGAGAGCCAAGCGTGTAGGGAGCCCCCCGCAGCGTACGCGCCACCGGACGACTCCCCTCGCCTTCGCCGCGGTAGTACGTGATAAGACCGCCCAGGGCGACCACGATGACGATCACCAGAACCAGAGCCACCACGTACTCCGTCATCGCCTGTCCGCTCTCTGAAGCGTGCAGGCTCATGCCAGATCTCCCAGCTGATCGGTCACACTCTGCCAGACCGCCGCCAGTTTGTCGTGAAAAGCAACCGCCAGGATGATGGCAGCCACCACGATGACGGCAAGGATGATAACGTACTCGGCCACTCCCTGCCCGCTCTCGTCGCGCAGACCTGCGTGCAGCTGGATCCGCAGCTTCGCTATCGCCCGATAAATGCGCCGCTCAGCCTCCCATAAAAACGCGCTCACCCGCTGCGTGCTGCGCGGCATTTTGGCCCTTCTTCCTTTTCTGATCAGTTCCATCGCTGCTCCTTTCCTCATGTCTGTTCTTTCTTATGTGCGGCCTGTACGACCGCCTGTTCTCTCAGAGATGCAATCCGGAGATCATCTGGATCAGCACCGGTCCCATCAGCAAAATCAATACCGCAGGCAACACGCAGAGTCCCAGCGGTACCAGCAGCTTGACCGGAGCGCGCGCTATGCGCTCCTCAAGCTTCAGTTTCTGATAGCGTCGCAGCTCGAAACTCAGCGTCCCAAAGGTCGCGAGCAGAGGCGAACCCAGCGTAAGCGCATCGTTGACCACTGCGACAAAACGCATGACGCTGTCGTCAGAGACCCGAACGCACAGCTGCTGAAGCGCCTGCCTGCGACTGCATATACCCAGCTGATAGCTGCGCTGCGCGTGTTCAAGCTCAGCGGCAAGCGGTGTATCAAAGTGCTCGACATAGGCGCTGAGCGCCGCATCAAACGAGAGGCCTGACTGCAAACCCAGGGTCAGGATGTCGATCATGTCCGGCAGGTCGCGCGCGCAGCGCACGGCATGGCGCTCGCTGGCCCGGGCGTCGCGCCAGGCAAACACGCGCGGCAACAGATGCCGGAGTCGCGCGTTCAGGAGCTGTGTCGCGCGCCGCGCCCTCAGCGTCGACGGCGTGACGGACGCCGGGTCCACCCCCAGCTCACGAGCGCGCATGGCG
>Ga0209629_10001060_pt1 | contig 16608 bp, 11 predicted proteins | sample TergutCu122P5_FD_187286 | JGI IMG/M metagenome (GOLD analysis project Ga0209629, IMG submission 187286) | Cubitermes ugandensis P5 segment gut microbial communities from Kakamega Forest, Kenya - Cu122 P5 (SPAdes) (version 2) | ecosystem: Host-associated > Arthropoda: Insects > Digestive system...
GTGATGTGTTATACAGTCTCGTCAAATTGCGTACAGAGCCTGCATTTGCTATCTGTTTCTGTTTATAATGATGAGGATGATTATTGTTGTTGTTATTGTTGTTGTTGTTGTTGTTATTATTGTTATTGTTGTTGTTGTTGTTATTATTATTATTATTATTATTATTATTATTATTATTATTAAGTAGCATTCGTAGCAGTGATGGCTGTAGTAGTAGTAGTACCACCATTACTCATTCATTCATTCATTCATTCATTCATTCATTGCTTATTCAACAGCACTGCCAGCAATATAGACTATCAACAATATCTGGTGTATTAAATGAATCATGAATTGGAAAGGATATCAAAACACTTGTGGGCTATTTCCTGTACTATCTTGGCATAGGCTGCGAAAAACCACAGAGTTGTCTTGACATGGTGTCTCAGCTGGGTTTCAAACCTGTACATATGAGTGAGATCCAACTTGCTGTTAAGTAGCAGTAGCAGTAGTTGTGGTTGTGTGGTAGTAACAAGGCAGCGGAGGAGGAGGAGGAGGAGGTGGTGGTTGAGAATTCTCCATTAGTTATGAAAACAGAACAGAAAACATGCCAGTTCACTAGCAAAGAAGCATAAAGTAAATTTTCTCGATACAAAAATTATCATCTCTGATCTCTTGTGATGTATAATTTCACAATGCCTTCCTCCCCCTTTCCCCAACTTACAATTAATTACACTATCTGAGGAGAGACAGTACAAACCAACTCTATCACCTTCAGGGGTCTTATACAGTGGTGATTTGTCATGGGTAACATTTTTCATATGTCTCATCAACTGTTTACTGGTCACCTACAGCACCTGGTTGGGACAGTATGTGAAGTGCTGGAATGTTGGTACCTTCCATTACATTAGAATTCATGACAAACATGTTGGATGAGCAAGCCACACTACTGGATGATCCAGTGCTAGGCATTCCTGATGATGGTGATGGGGCAGCCATTGACACAGGGAACAGCTGCTGTTTCTGCCAACAAAACAAAACGTCAGTCTCAAGCCAGCGCTGTTACTAACTATGCAAATAATGTACAGTGTCATGCCAGTACACATATATGGTCAATAAAACAGTATTATACTTCATTATTACAATACATGCATTGGAACAAGCATTTTGAATTATATGTTACTTCAATTAACAAAATTTCATGAACCATATATTGAAAGATTGATAATAAGAAAGGGGTATAAAACAAGTTATTTGGCAAAGAACTGCATGGAGCAAAAGCCCTTTCTGAAATGCTAATAGGTCATTAGTTAGTCAAGAAAATGCAGGATTTTATGAAACATGAAAGTTCACTGCCATGTTCACATGATCCTGCCACTGGCCCCTATACTGAGGCTCATATTCCATGTTTCAGCTTCCCTCAGACCTTTGAAAAATGCTTTAAAAGCTCCAACTTGTACCTGTACCTACATTTTAAGGGCAGAAATGCACTCTTGTAGTAGCATTACCTTATTTTTTAGACATTCTTTGGTGTATGCCAATAACTAAAATGCATTCGTTGGTCACAGACACAACAATGAAGAGAATTAAGGTCCTGGTGATACACCAAAATATTATCACAATCTAAAAATGAACTTCACAACATCCTGGAGATGTTGTACAGTTGTTTAGAAAAAGCAACAAACCACATCTCAGAGATGAAAGTTTGTTAGTTAACTCTGGAAATGGCAGCAGGGGGACAAGCCAGACATCTTGTACATATTAACACCCTTAAGACTAACCTCATTAAATCTGTTTCAGTATGGAGAACCGCAGGTCTCGGGCAATCCGTAAAAAGGTCCTGAAATGGCTGAATATAAGTTTGTAAAAAAATTATCTGGCTAGACCCCCAAGAAAAGATCCTGGCAGAACAACAGAGCACAGTACAACTATTTTAGGTATCAGTGTCTGACAGAGGACTTGAATGATGCTTTTAGAATCATTCAAACTTCAGACTGTCCATCATCCAATTTTAAAACAAATATTACAACACAACATTTCAGTTAAAAATAGATTTTCTCATTCAGTCAATTAGGCTATATGCTTCCCTTACACTTCTACCTGAAGTTGGACACCAACCCCACCCCTCAAACACTATACTTTAATTTTCATTTCAACCTTTAGGAGACAAGTTTAAATGCCAGGTACATGTCATGCCAGCCAGAGTTTTCCTCATTCAGCGTGGACATTTAAATTTTCAAAATGCAGTGATTTATAAATACATCATGTAAATTAGTTTTAACATCCCGAAGTGCAAACAAAACCTGATTTTTTAAAAATAAATCTCTTTACATGCACACAAATCCATGATTTTGTATATGTCTTTAATAGATTACAACCTTTTACATTTCTGCAATGTTATTTTTATGACTGTCTTCAGTCACTAGAAGAAATTACTCTGTCTATTTGAAATGTGCCACGCAATATTGACCAGTTATGTATATTCCTGTTCTTAAAATTTAATCCTATGGGTCAGATTTTACAACCTTCTTGCAGGTGCTTTTTGTTTTAAGGGAATAACAATTTCACCCTTTACAAATTCTTTTGAAGGCTAGTTTCTTAGTGAAGATAAAACCATTTCTTTGTTTGATATTGCTTCAACAGACAGCTATTTGTGATAGTCGTGGTACAGGTTATCACATGTGTGCCAGAAGACAGGGCTTCAAATTCAAAATGGCAAGGACTATATACAGATGATATTGTTGAATTGATACTTGACAAAGATTCTAATAGAGTCGTTTCTGACTGTGACCAATGTGACAATGATGTATCCGATTATGCGTGGAGAAAACAGACATTGATTATTTCACTGGTGATAAATCTGGCAAAAGAAAAAATATGACACCCGATACAAATAATGATATGACTCCACTGTTTTCATGTTCTATTCTGCAGCATTTATTACTCTGTTGATAGAGGGAATCAACTGGTACCATCAACATTACTCAGACACATTAAACAACTGACCTTCCCCAGTACCTGACATCACAAAATGTGAAATGCTTCTTTTTCTGGTGATTATTATTCCACTGGTACAAGACATACAAGGCTGCCTGAAAGACTACTGGAAGGGACTGAATAGTTCCTGACACCACTTTACAGCAAGCAAAACAATGATACATGACAGCGTCCTACATATTATTGGATATCTCCATTTTTTAATCAGTGACAATGTTACTGACAATAATGATCCAAACTATGATCTATGATGGAAAAATAAGATGTATTTTTGAGATGATGAATGACATCTTCTCAAATTATTACACACCTACTGCACATCTGACTGTGGAAGGAGTCCCAGTACTTTTCACAGCAACTTTTAGAAAGAGTACATACCCAACAAGCACAAACATTTTGGAAAAAATATTCATAAATTATGTGACATGAGCAGACACATGTCTGACACAGACGTACTTACAGAATAACAGGGCACATGTGAGTGACAATACGACAGACACTAATGCGAATATTAGATGCTTGATAAGAAAGTGGAGGGACATAGACATAAACTGTACATTCACAATTTTGTTCAATGCGTGACATATTTGATAATCTCACAAATAGGAAAATTAACTATTACACAACAAATAGACCTAACAGAAAGGATATGTCACAGGACTTACAGCCACAAAACAATCAACTGGAATGTGGCACTATTCTATCTAAAACCAGAATGATTTGACAGCAATGGTCTGCAGACACAAATAAGCAGGAAACATACTGACAAACATGCACCACCCGCCAACAGATGGTAACTTCTCTGATGACCATATGAGACTACAACACACATATGGGTTATGCTGACTTAGAAGAGGGGGTGATGGAACTGTTATTTGATATTATGCCAGACATGAAAGTGAACAAAGAAACCATTTTTTCACTTCTCAGGCACAACATTTCTAAACATCTTCCTCCTTTTGACTGCATGAGTCACCAAATGACTCAAAGAGACTTCGGACTTTATCTCATTAATTGAAAAGGCAAGGGTCTACCTCACCCATGTTGACCCCTGGGCAGGCCTAGTTACATGGATTGAAGCGAACTTCACCAGTCTTCAGCCATTTCCTTCCTTCAGACTGTATCATTAAGCTTGTTCTGCATGTGGAATAAAAAGGAGTTCAAGTCAAGTGCACGAAGTGTGATGTGGGACTGTGTTTTGGTGAATGCTGTCAAGACTGCCACAAAACAATGAAGATGTGAATATCAATAGGTGATGGCAGGTCCTCAGAATCACAATAAACATGGATGTAACAAAAAAATATTTACTTTCCTACAGCATGCTATCAAGTAAACACACAGACACCAGTGCATGCCATGCTTGGCCATCTGCTCATACATTGTAGAGACCAGCACAGGGGTATGTAGGAGGGTAACGGTTAAACATAAAACAATGGACTAAAGACAAAAACTAACAAACAAATACTAAACAATTCCAAATGTGAAACACCATCATTATAATCCTCCAGAACTGAATGATGCTCTATCAGCTACAGAGGTATATAACTGTATGAATGTCAGGATCACATATGACTCACAAACTGCTAGGATATGGAAATGATGAAAGCCTACCTTCTGGTACTACCCCAACACTTACTTGGATGGACATGTTTGTAACTGAGCCCTAGAACCTCCCAAATAAGGGGCAGACATTCAATAAATAACTTACTGAGTAAATGAAGGCTAGAGAGTGAATGACTTGAGGTTGTCACAGCATGAGTATCAAGATCACAGTCTTCTGGCACATGACACTCTGTGTTATTGATACACAGCAAGGTTATAGAGGAACCTGCTTCTGCCAGTTTCAACTTTCAAGATGGATGCTGTAGGTTACTCTAAAACAATAGTACCTACACATCATACTACATGGTCTTGAAGAATGTTGATTCATAATGAAAATTCTCCTAATTCTTCTGACATTAGAAATCAATACAAAATGCCACCAATACAACTGTATACTTATTATGTAGTATGAAGCTACATTTTTCAGTCTTTGAGGACCATCACAGCCCAATTATGACACAATTTGTATAAGAAAGACAATAAAACATAAATCCATCTACACTTCAATACCTCACATCTTGCAGTTTTACTTTTTACAATGTTACAACATTGTAAAAGATATATCTGTTAACAGCTTAATGTTTTCAACTTGTGTTATTTAAAATTACTACACTGTATCCTTCTTGTATTCCTTTAGGTATTTTAATTCTTATTTCTTAAATATAACTGACAAAGTTGGAATTCAAAATTAAAGATTGAAAATTAAAACACAGGTTCCGAAACGTCGGCAATTATAAACCAGACGCCGGGAAATTACCCTAAAGGAAATTTACTAAAACATAGGTTACTAATTACAGCAATGATAATTAATTCAGTTACATCATTGTTTTACTTTTTCTTCTCTGTTGGCTATATTTAGTAAACCTACTAGGGATGTAAGTCTGTTGTTACATGGCCACTATACAATGATTTATTTTCCATTTCTGAATGACATTAAATGTTGCACATACATATCTCTTCATGGTTACATTTTATTCAAAACAAGATGTCTCCTTCTTTGTACATTATCAGTAAAAGGGTATATATTTTCAAGACATTTTTCCCCACACATATCCATGTTTATATTATGTGCGTCAATTATGTTCTTTTAAGACTAAACAAGTAGCACCATATGCATGTATGTATTATGTACATTGGTTGATCCAAAATTTTCCGGACTGACACTGTAAAAATTGTAAAACTCACCATAAGGCCTTTCGGCCACCGTCACCCTTGAAGTAGTTCCCTCCCCCATGTAGACACCAGTCCCACTGTCTCCTCCATTTTTGGAATGCTTCCTGGAAGTCCTTTTCTGTCAGAGTGTCAAGCAATCTCTGCGATTCGGCCTGGATCTCCTCAATGGTATCAAAGCGGCATCCTTTCAGCTTCAATTTCAGTTATGGAAACAGGAAGAAGTCACAGGGTGCCAAATCAGGGGAGTATGATGGGTGGGGGATAACAGCAATTTTGTTTTTCGCCAGAAACTGGTGGGTGAGGACAGAAGTGTGAGATGGGGCGCTGTCATGGTGAAGCAACAAGGTCTGTTCTCACCAAAGTTGGGGGCGATGAGCGATGTCTTTGCACGTTTTCAAGCAGTCGCCGCAAAACTTCGCAGGAGAACCCAGAATTCACACTTGGCCTTTTGGGACAAATTCTTTGTGCACAATCCCCTCGATGTCAAAGAAAATTATCATCATGCTCTTGAGATTGCTTTTCACCTGTCTGGCATGCAGCTTTTCCACTGGGAGGACTGTCGCTTTGTCTCAGGGTCATAACCATAAACCCAACTCTCACCACCAGTGATGACCCTGGACAAGAACGTTTCAACGTTGGAGGCGAGCTGACAAAGTTCAGTGCAGAGGTTGATGCGCTGCTGCTTCTGGTCAGCTGTCAGGATCCTGGGCACAAATTTGGCTGCAACACGGTGCATGCCCAATTCTTCCATCAGAACCCGTTGGCATGTCCCATAACCAACTCCCACCTCCTCAGCAATGTCGCGAATGGTCTGACATCAATCCTGACGGATGAGCTGTTGAATTCGTGCAACTGTTTCAGGAGTTGTGCAACTTGTGGGTCTTCCTGTGTGTTTGTCACCATCAACTGATGTGCGAACAGTCTTGAACTGGGTATGCCATTGAAACACCTGTGTACAACTCAAGCTTTGGTCCCCGAAGCCTAGTTGAATCATTTTGAGGGTATCTAGCACTTTTCCCAAGACTGGCACAAAATCTGATGCACACTCGCTGTTCCTTTCTCTGATCCATTGTGAAAATCGCCACAGGTCATGTACACAACTCCAAATAAACGCGAGTGAAAACTGCCCACGTCCACCCACCTACATGCAACTTGGCACACTGACTCACTAGACATGGTAGTCCTAAAATCTACCGGCACTTCGCACTACCACAACTGCTGTATAGATGGCGGCACAAGTCCAGAATATTTTGGATCACACCTCGAACAATGTGTGTGTGCGCGCGCGTGGGTGCGTGCGTGCGCACGTGCGTGGGGGGGGGACAATAAAGTTTGTGAACTCACCACCATGTGCTTGCTGTGGCAGCACTGGACAAAAGCCTTAGTATGGTTTGATGACACTGACATATCAGCATTTCACAGCTGTGTTGTTGTTGATCTATGGCAGCCTCTTTCTGAGTGGCATCTATTACTGTATGCGTGTTTTGGTGTGTCACCACGAGAATGTCGGAGCTTGAATTAGAGCAATGAACGAACATTAAATTTCTTGTTGTTAGTTGATGTTGATGTTAGTGCAAGTTTACGGGGATAAGCTATGAAGAAAACAGCAGTTTACAAGTGGGTGAAACATTTCTCTGAGGGAAGAGAAAGTGTCACTGATGAAGAGAGATCAGGACAGCCAGCAACAAGCAGAACTGAAGAAAACATTGCAAAAGTTCATCAAATTGTGCGTGAAAATCGTCAAATGACTGTCAGGAGTATAGCAGAGCAAGTGAACATCGACAAAGAAACAGTTACGCAAATCTTAACTAAAGATCGTGACATGAGGAAGGTGTGTGCAAAAATGGTCCCAAAGGAGCTCACCGAAGAACAAAAGCAAAGAAGAGTTTTTAGCCACTAAAGAAATAACGGTGTTGGAACACCCTGCCTATTCACCGGATCTAGCCCACAGTGACTTTTTTCTGTTCCCGAAGATAAAGGAAATATTGAAAGAAAGATATTTTGATGACACGACATCAGGAGTAATACAACAGCAGCTCTGAAGGCCATTCCATGAAACAGGTTCCAAAATTGTTTTGAAGGATGGACTAGGCGCTGGCATTGGTGCATAGCTTCCCAAGGGGAGTACTTTGTAGGTGACCATGGTGGTATTCAGCAATGAGGTATGTAGCACTTTTATCGCAACAAGTTCGCGAACTTTATTGTCACACTGCGTACGTACGTATGTATGTATGTACATGTGTGTGTGTGTGTGTATATGTTGCATAATAAATATACCACTGTGTTGAAAGCAGTTGTATTGATTACTTATGTTAATACAAACACAATAGGATGTCTTTTTTACTGCCATTAACATGGCAGTAAAAAAAGGCTGAGTTTAATGAGAGCTAACAAGCACTCAACTTACCCCAATTTCTTGATGGAAATAATGTGCTGGTATCAAAACACCAGTGGAACAGCTTGTCGGATGATCTGATAAGTTGGCAGCACTTGAAGTGTTGCTGATGCTGAAGCTTGAAGAGAGTGGGGTGATGGTTTGAGGCTGGCTGTACACGGGTATCGGGGAAACAGTCTGGCTGTACAGTGTTACAGGAGGCAGAGTGTTCTGAGGTTGGCTGTACAGTGACATAGGTTGACTATATACAGATACAGGTGGAATTGCATTCTGAGACTGGTTGTACAGCAGTGGCTTCGACATGGACTCTGAAGAGATAGAGTGGGTTGGAGACTGTAATATGGTTGTGTCTGGGATGGGAGAGAGGGAAGGGGTGTGCTGAATGGGGGAACCAACTGATGTAGACAGGACCTGAAACAAACATTCTACAATGAAATGTTCTGTAACACTATCAGAATCAGTTGCAAATTCTTCACACTACCTCTACAGTTTAGCCATTTCTAATAGAAGCAGAACAGGTGAAATATGGCCAGTGTGCCAGAAATGTCATTCAAGAAAAAAATATTCCTGTATTTATGCAGACACAGGTCCATATCTCAAACAGATCACAGTCAAGTTTGTTTGAAGAAGGCCCCATATTCTGAACTAGTCACAGAGATTGCCATTAAATTTTCAGCACATTAAGAATCGACATTATGCTTCATGTTTTGTATTCTTGATATAATTAATGACTTATGTGCTTCTGGTGTTATATATTTTTGGAAAAAATCCCTTTTGCTTTTTGTGTTAGGTCTAGCTACAAGTGAAATGGAGTGACACTATAGTGCATGGAATTATTCTGCAATCTCCTAAAGGTGAAGTAAAATGGAAAAGAATCAGAGAAAGAAATCATGAAATTAAAACCAGCTATGTACCAAAGGCTTGGACTACCAAACTACTTTTAGATTTTTCCAGAAATACAGAGGAAAGAACTTTAAAGACAGTGAAATAAATCAAGCCACTCTTGTAAAGCCTATGTGTCTAGGAAACCACTCTGAGAAACAAGAACAGAGAATTTCTGTTGATCATAATAGGCTTAGATAATTGCATAGATAAAACACAAAAAAACATTAACATAAATACAGTGAAATCTCTATTATTGCACCATGCATTGTTTTCCAACAAATACTCTTCATCTTATCTGTTCTCTATAAATAGCACAATAAAGAATATTTAATTATTAGTATAGTGGATGCATCATTCCTGGAAGTGTCATTTCACTATGGCAATCAGAGAATTCCTAGTCCTGACCCACAATGTTCCCAGAATAATCATTTCTGAGAAACAACAGCAAAAGCATAACATACCAGTAACATGCCTCTACTTACAATTACAGCTGTAATAAAACGTCACCATGTCTCAGACAAGACAGGAATGAAAATGGAGTGGTGGTGGTGAGGAAGAGGCTTAAATTGTAAGGTGGCAAACCTCAAAAATATGTTCTGTAGTTGTTATCTGCATTGTCTTCAATCAGCCTGTGTGCTTCACCTTGCTGAGTTCGGCATTTAACAGGTGGGTGATTTAAATTATTACTCCCATTAGTTTTGTTATGATTTGTTGTTATTCCTATTTTCCTGCTATTATTTCCTGTATACAAGGACTAAACAATGAAGATGGTCATGGCACATCCTATAAGGCAAATCTGGATGTTTCATGACAAATGATCACTGCAGAAGTGGAAAAAATGGATTAACATAGCTAAACATACCAGATTAGTGCCACCCACATTAAACGCCACTGTTGCAAAGAAAATGAATTCACAACAAATTGACAAGTGTGAAAAGTCCTGTAAGATGGGGGAGATAGAAAGAAACTCTACTTTCCGCAAGCCTGAGAGCATCCTGTTGGCTTAGTTCCACAATGAGCAGGAATCAGGTATTCCTTCTGATGGCAACATTTTACATGCAAAAGCCAAAAAGGCAGATGATAAAATGCAGGCTGATGAATTTGGTGCATATGATGGATGGATCTGTAGAGTCAAAAATCATCAAAGCCCCCTACACAAAAGCTAACTGGAGAAGGCACTGTCATCAGCAGTGATACAAGGGACCCACAGCTTGAGAGACTATCTATTTTACTAGGCGGATAAAAAGCCACATTATATATACAATGGAGATGAGATAGTCCCTTTTTATGGATAGAATGCTCACACTGCCATGGGGGAGGAATGCCAAAGAGATGATGATAATGACTCTGTGACAACAGGTGTCAGTCACTGCTGGAAAATCAAACCATAATAATTTAAAAATATAAAAGAAAGTCATCCATAGTGGACACATCTGGGAATCTAGGTTGCTGCTAGAAATCAACATGTCCCCCACCATTATCAAAAGCACTGCGCCATATCCAGACCTATTTCCATCAGAGTACATACACTTTGTACACTCCACCAAATGGTGATTAATTCCCACTGATACAACACCATTCACACACAAAAATTGAAACAGACCATGTACTTCAACATTTTACCCTTTTTCCAGTAAACACGCTGTCTTGAAACTGACTGCATGGCAATACTTGTTTACAATGAACTCTCAAGGCTGCATTATGAAAAATACAGTTGACATCTGCCTGTTACGTGCTGAAATCCAGGGCTGGATAATGACACTTCACATGAAACATGTTATTACCTTATTTTTTCCACCTCCCTTGTGTATGTCCTTGCTAGTTCACAAAAACACAGGACAAAATCATTACATCAAGGCAGGTCATAAATCCTTTGAAAATGTGGCATACTTCAAATATTGTGGAACACTAATAATAAGTCAAAACTGTATTCATGAAGAAATCCAGAACAGACTGAGTTCAAGGAATGCTTTCAATCATGAGATCTGTCTTCATATCTGGTATCTAAAAGTGTAAAGATTAAATTACGTGCACTGAAATTTTGCCTGTAGTTTAGTATTGGTCTCTCACATTAGCTATTCCATGCTCCTCGTAACATGCATAGTCAACACAAATGTGTTAGGTGATCATTTTATGTACCTGCTGTCCAAGGTGAGTGAAGACTGGGGTTGATACACTGTGAGTCAGAGCCACTGCAGGGGGTTGCAGAATGATACTTGTTACCCGGCTCATTACAGGGTCACGAACTGATGCAGGCTCACTTCGTATTGGAGACACAGCAGAGAGGACCTGGGAGTCTGAAGTGGTTGCTGTGTTCTCTTCTGTCTTGGTGGGGAACCTTGCTTGGACTTCAACTAAAAAAAATGCATTTTCATTGATTATAAGAACTGACACTGTGGTATGACTGGACTATTTTATGCTAAGTTTCAAATACATATTACCTGCTGGGTGAGACTTAAAAAGTTCTTCTTTCAGTTTAGGAAGAAAAGTGTTTATGCGATCCCATGTAATGGTCCACAGCTGGGAATATCCATCAGAGCTGGAAAATACTTGAGCAGAATCCATCACCAACAGCATGTTCTTCAGTGACTCTGGGATTGCTTCATACTGCATGGAACATAACAGAATCAAACATAAATAAGAATATCATGTACACATAGCTACAACATGCCTACACACAGAGGCGGCGTTAGGAGTACGCTGGGCCTAGGGCCGACCATGACTGCAAATTTAGTTTTTTTCATTATTCATAAAATTTTTTCCTGTTTGTGGACAACGGTCAGAGCGGGGCCTGGGGCAGTCGCCCCGCTTGCTACCCTCAAACGCCGGCTCTGCCTACATATCCTTGAGAATGTCAACATTCAGCATATGCTCAGCCTTAATCTGTAGAAGAATCAGCACTGTAGCAAGAGCAACATTACAGCATGGATGACGTCTGATAACAAGCCCTTGAAAATTACTGTCTTCTACAATGTGACAGTGTGATTGGGTAGATGAGTTATTCTGAAGCCCTGCTACCTATTTACAAAAATGCATGGCACTGTATAACATTCAGCCCATATTATAATATTTACTGTAATGAGAATTTCAAATATACAAGTTCATATGTTCCACACCCATGTCGTAAAGAATGTTGTTTACCCATGTGATAAACCAAAAAGCACACATTTATAAATATGTTCAATCACATTTTATTATTATTCACCATAATGTTTTGGTGACCCCTGTGACCATTATCAGTGTGTCTCATATCAAGAATACATATAATATCCAGTAATAGTACAAAAATGGAAGATAAAACCACTCAATGTTACACTTAATTTTCTATGATGAATCTCATGGTCATAAAACATCAAAATCATGTTATATGTTCACATTCTTGTTAAAATACAGTAAAATACGGTGTGTCTATGTTGTTTAGTGGATATGTACAGTTGATTCACATCCTTTAATAAAGAACAGGTTAGCTGTACGTATAATCCTACCAATACGGTATATGAGACAACTGTATATTTGGTAAAAATGGTTGTCACCATAATTACAAGCCTGTGTGATAAGCAACGATGTGCATAGTAGTTGGGATCATTTAAGACTGGTGTGTGGAAGGTCAGATGTGTAAGACCAATATGGAAGGACAGGGGCAGCCAAACCTGAGAGCATTTACTGCATCTACTGCTCACAAAGAGGAATGGCAACTGTCTAACAAGGTCTTTCACCAGTCTAAAATAAGACAGACGATAAGCACATTCAAACTATTTAAATTGCCAGGGACTGATAAATTGTGCCTGTAATCTTGCAACAGGGAGTCAAATACTTAAAAACTCACTTATGCCAAATCTTGGCAAGAGGATATAACCCACAGCCTGGAGGCAGGTCAAAGTGACATTTATACCCAAACCCAGTAAGCTCAACTACACCAAGGTTAAGGCATATTGTACCTATTAGTCTATCAACCTTCATGTTGAAAACAATAGAAAAATTGGTGGACAGGCATATCAGGGATGAGATTTTGGGGCTGCATCCCCTACAATAACAGTCTGCCTACAAACCAGGGAAGTCCACTGAAACTGCACTGAAATATGTAATCTCACATATATAAGAAGCAGTGAAAAACAGAGGTTACACTTGCAGCCTTCTTAGATACTGAGAGAGCTTTTGACAGCACCTCACACATCATCATAATAGAAGGTGCCAAATGGCATGGGCTTGAAGACACAAGCTGTCAGTGGATCAGTCGGCTCAATGAGAACGGCTACTATGTAGATTATATAACTATCCTAATTAGCGGAAAATTTCCCAACATTGTCTCAGAGCTTCTTCAGGAGGCTTTGGGTACAGTACAACAGTGGTGTGATAGAACTCAGCTATTTATCAATCCACAAAAGATGGTGACAGTTTAATTCAGAAGGAAGAGAGATTCAAGGGACCTAAAGTAACCAACCTTCTATGGACACAAACTGCAGCTGACCACCAATGTCAAATACCTTGGACTCACTTTGGACAAGGGACTGACATGACAGGCACAACTGAAAAATATGACGAATAAGACCTTAGGCTCTTAGGACCTGTAAGGGCACATTTGGTAAAATCTGGGGTTTGAAACCCAGGATGATGCATGGGAACTACAACATGGTATCAGACCCTTACTGACCTACAGCTATATGGTTTGGTGGCCAAGGGTCAGATACAATGTCAGCAGGATGGAGATCAGTAAGTTACAGAGACAGCCTGTCTGGCTAGAACAGGAGCGATGCAGATGACCCCAATGGCTGTAATGCAAGTCCTCCTTATACTTACTCCTCTTCATGTTATGACTGAGGTGGAGGCCCATACATGGTACTACAGAATAATGTGTACACAATAGTGGAAACCAAAATCCATTAACTTTGACCACACCAAAATTCTTGGAAAATGGAGCATGAACCCATCCTACAGGTGGGGCCAAACAGGATGCTACTGAGATATGTGTACCACGAACCACTCACAGTCATATTCCCTGACAAATGTAAATTGGTGCTGGGGTGTATAGATGGGGCTCAAGAAGTGGACACAGCTTCAGTCTTGGGCTCCAGACCACAGTATTCCAGGCTGAAATATACACCACTAATGCTGGTATAGTGGAGAATACAGAAAAGGGCTACAGAAGTAGGAACAGTCAGGCAGCTATCAATGTCCTAGACAGCTTCCAGATAAATTCCACATTAGTCTCGGACTGCCATCAATCCCTGGTGAAACTGGCAGAACATATAACAGGATGCAAATAGTATGGGTGCCAGGACATAAGGGAATTGACAAAGTGAAATAGGTGATCAATTTGCCAGATTATGCTCCTCACATCCAATCCTTGGACTTGATACATGTGCCAAGGTCTCCAGGGAGGTATTCATGAACTGGAAAAGCAGGAAGCATGAAGGGCACTGGCAGTCCATACATGGACGAAGGCAGGTTTTTAAGAAACTGTCTGCAAAGAAAGCTACACAACTGCAATATCTGGGCAGAAACCAGCTAAGAATAATGACAGAGTTGTAAACAGGACACTGTCATTTAAAAAGACACCCATTTAAACTAGTGCTGATAGAGTCCTGAGTGACAGATGCAAGCAGGAAACTAAAGGGACCTCATACATTCTTTGTGACTGTCAAGCTTTGACAATATTAAGATTCAGGAAACTGGGCTGCCATTTTATGAAACAAGCTGACTTTGAAGACCTTTCTCTGTCAAAAAGATACTATACTTTGTTCAAGGTGCAGGACTGCTGAATGAATAAGCTAAAGGGCTGCACAAAAGATTGATAATTGTCACAGTGCACAGGTCACTGTGGTGCCCACCCTTCTGAATTCTATTCTAATTAGCTACTGATGTTTCAAAGGAAGACTTTGCCTTCTACTTGAGGTACAAGCAGTTCAAGAAGATATATTAATACTGTAGTTATACATATGGCAACAATATTAAGCTTTCTGAGGTTACCCCTCTGCCAACTTTCAAATAGTGTCAATTACGTGGGGGGACCAAAAAAATCCGGACTGGCTTCGGGGAGCTCTTCCTAATCGTAGTTGAGTGTTCCCCTGCTAGGTGAGTATAGATGCACCCTTCACGAGTCAGTAGCCAGGTGGACATCACCGTAGAAGGTCGTACGGGCTTGTGTTGTCAATTCTCCCAAGTGTTGTCAAGCTCCTCTTGTGAAATCGTTATGTCTGACCGTACCGAACGGCGAATCTGCTTGAGATTTTGTTTCTGTCTTGGAAAAATGGCCACAGAAGTACATGAAATGCTTCAAAAGGCCTTTAAGGAGGAAGCACTGAGCCATACACAAGTTTTTGAGTGGTCTGCGCGGTTCAAAAGAGGAGAAATGAGCGTTGAAGATCATGCTCATTCTGGGCGCCCGTCAACAACTCGTACCAATGAGAATGTCGAAAAAATTCGGCAAAAAATCAACAAGGATCGTCGGTACACAACTTACGAGATCTCAGAAGCTACAGGTGTGAGTTGAAGTTCTTGTCAGCGGATTTTGACCGTGGATTTGAACATGAGACGCATTGCCGTGAAGTTTGTTCCCCGCCTGCTCACACAAGACCAATAAAACACTCGTTTGACTTTGTGCCAGGAGTTGAAAAATCAGATTGAAAGTGACCCAAACTTTCTTTCTAAGGTAATCACGGGCGACAAAAGTTGGTGCTATGGGTATGACCCTGAGACCAAACAAGCTTCAAGCCAATGGAAGACGCCCACTTCACCGAGACCGAAAAAAGCAAGACAAGTGAGGTCAAATGTGAAAACGATGCTCATTGTTTTTTTCGATGTTCGAGGAATCGTGCATCAGGAATTCGTTCCTCCTGGACAGACTGTCAATCAGGAATTTTACTTGGAGGTTTTGAGGTGACTGATAGAGAATGTGCGAAGAAAACGCCCAAAATTGTGGAGATCAGGTGAATGGTTTCTCCATCAGGACAACGCCCCAGCTCACACAGCTTTGTCTGTGACCCAGTATTTGGCCTCTCTGGGATGGACGGTCATTCCCCACCCACCCTATTCACCGGACCTAGCCCCCTGTGATTTCTTTTTATTCCCGACAATGAAAAAAACATTGAAATGAAAGAGATTTGCCACCGTGGAGGAGATGAAAACAGCTTCGCAGGAGGCACTCAACAACATCAAGCTTCAGCAGTTCCAGAGATGCTTCACACAGTGGGAAAAAAGATTGGACAAATGTATTGCCTCCAATGGAGAGTATTTTGAAGGGGATTAAGTGTTTTTTGTTCGAAATGTAAATAAATCTTCTTTTTAAAGAAAATCCGGTTCTTTTGGGGTCCCCCCACATATATCAATGAAAAGTATGGGTATGAATATACCACAAAAGATTTATCAGTATCAGATTTTAACTAATGTTAGTAACTCCACATCAATTCAAAGGTATTAACACATTGAGGACGGGGGCATTTAAATTGTTTAAATGCACGTTCCCGGGGTCTAAACAATTTAAATCAACTTTTATACTGTGTTTCTTTAAAAATTTATAACAAATTCATTAACTAATTTTGTGAACTGAAATTTTCAGGAAATACACACCAAAGACCCTA
>Ga0209629_10001064_pt1 | contig 16591 bp, 18 predicted proteins | sample TergutCu122P5_FD_187286 | JGI IMG/M metagenome (GOLD analysis project Ga0209629, IMG submission 187286) | Cubitermes ugandensis P5 segment gut microbial communities from Kakamega Forest, Kenya - Cu122 P5 (SPAdes) (version 2) | ecosystem: Host-associated > Arthropoda: Insects > Digestive system...
TGCATGTGTGGGGCTATATCAGGTGCAGTAATCTGTTTAGGATATCTTTTCGGAAGGACTCAAGCTGGTGATGGCTCTAGAAGTGAAAAATGTTTAAAGCTTGCAAACGAGCTTCAAGAGAGCTTTCGCAAAAACCATAAAGGAGTATTGTGCTGCAGTGTTCATACTAAAGGAATGGACATGGCGAGTGGAGAACATAAAGAACAATGCATATCTTTCACTGGTGAAATGGCTGCAAAGACTGCTGAGATTGCTGCAAGGGAACTTAATATCCCAGTTACAGGTCACGGTGACACTAAATGAAATTTTTAAAAAAAGTTCCTTTGGCTGTTAGCGGTTTGGCTTTATCTATTGCTGCTCTTGGAAATTTATTATAATGCATGGTATATAATCATCGTCATCCACGTTTTTATAATGCTGTATTTCGTTATAAAATTTGTGATGAATTTTAAATTGCAGAATGTTTATCCAAGCTGGTTCTTAATTTCTGTAGGTTTTGTCACTGCAAGTGTTACAAGTGTCGCAATGAATGCAAGACCAATTGGAAAAGCGATGTTTTATCTAGGGTTTATTCTTTATTTTATCATGTTACCAATAGTTATATACAGGATGGTAAAAATAAAACCTCTTCCAGAACCAACGCGCCCAACTATAGCCATATTCACCGCTCCGATGAGCCTTTGCATAGCAGGATATATGGCAGCATTTGAAGAGCCTAATATTATATTCATTTTTATAATGCTAACAATTGCAGTTGTGAGCTATATATACGTAACAGTGAACATGGTGTTTTTAATTAGATTGAAATTTTATCCAACCTATGTTGCGTTTACTTTTCCTTATGTTATCAGTGCAATTGCATTTAAATCTGCAAACGCTCTGCTTGTAAAAAATGGATATGGCTTTTTCTCATTTGCTCCAATAGTTTCAGAGTGGATTGCGGTTATCATAGTGGCTTATGTTCTGGTTAGATATGTGCTATTTTTGGTTTCGGCACCTTTATCAATAAAAAAGGCAGGATAAATTTTTATATTAAATTATATACCTCTCATTAAAATGGGAGGTATTGTAATTTTATCGCTTATTTTTTATTTTTTAGTATATAATAATGCTATGTATGTTGCGATTAAGTATATGGTGTATTTAATAAATTCAATATACTTTAGATATTCTTGAAAGGGGAGTTATATAAAATGAAGCATAACAACTTAAATAGAAATGTAAAAGTTCTTCTTCTGTTATTTTGCATTGTTTTGACTTTTTGCTCAATTCAAGCAACAATTAGAGCCAATACTTATACTACATCATCAGATATCCAAATCCTTCTAGACAGATTTATTTCTGGTAAATTAAAAGACATAAGCTATTGCAAAGATATAATATCAACTAATCCTGAAATTGGGAATACGGTAGATTCGACTTCCAATATAACCATATCCTTCAAGGATGATATGGACTCTGAGTCGTTTACAAATGGAACTATTATCATATACGAATATAAGCATAGCAGCATTATTACAGATCTTTTTAATATTAATTATGATCATAAGAAGAAACAATTGTCTATTAACTTTAAAATTGATGGTAACAGCGTTGGTACTGCTAATTCAGTCGTAATTTTTCTCACAAAAGATATTAAGCGTCAAAATGGAACTCATTTAGATAGTGATTTTTTCTTTATTTATTATACATAGACTTGTTTATCGACTCATAAATTTGATAAAATATGATATAAAAAAAAGAGATTGATTTAGCTTTTGTTTTTAGATGAATTAGAATACAATTTATGGTGATACTTTCAAAGGTGTCACCTTTAGTAAATATGTTTATAAATAAGAGATACTTATATTATTTGTTGATGGGAGAGACATTTTAGTGCGAAAAATTACTTTTGTTACAAGCAATAAGGGAAAGGTTGCGACAGCTCAACAGTATTTTAATGAACTCAATATAAAACTTGAAACTTACTCGTATGAATTAATTGAACCACAATCTGATGATATAACAGAAATAGCAAAATCTAAAGTGATACAAGCATATAAACTAGTAAATCAGCCTTGTATTGCACTGGATTCTGGCTTTTACATAGAAGCACTTAATGGATTCCCTAAAGCTTTTGTACACTTTGTATTAGACACGATTGGTGTAAGTGGTATACTAAAGTTAATGAAAGATGTCAACGTGCGAAATTGCGTGTTTAAAGAGTGTTTAGCTTATTATGATGGTAGTAATATGGAGTATTTTTACTATAATCACGAGGGCTTTCTTTCGGAAAAAATGCTTGGAACTGATAATCCCGAAAAGTGGAGCGATTTATGGTATATCTTTATTCCGAATTGTTCAGTAGATGGCAAGACTTTGGCACAATACACATTAGAAGAAACTCATGAATGGCAAAAAAACACTGATTCCTCATTAAAACAATTTGCAAAATGGTATAACTTCAAAGATTATTTATAGATGGTGTTTAAGGTGGATGATCAATATGACATTATCAAAAAAAACCTACAAAGCCCTCGACGCACTACGGCTGGTGTTTCAAGTGTCGCCTGTTTGTACGGCACTGCATGTATTCCTATCGATAATACAGGCCATCATGCCAACAGCAGCCACAGCATTAACCACTGCTAATTTCGTGGATACAGCCACCACTATATTACATGGCGAGCGTCCGCATGACGACATTTACATGCCACTTATCCTACTGCTGTTGGCACTGGGTCTATTCACCACTGTCGGCGCAGTTGTTCAATTGGTCAGTTCACGCATTAACATAAACCTTCAACATAAATTGAAACCGGCATTGGTCCAGATACACTCTGCGCTGGACTTCAAGCATATCGAAAATGCCGAAAGCTGGGAGCTGATCTCACGCATATCACGTGATCCGGTGAAGTCTATAATGGATGGTTTTGGTGCTTTTATGCAGTTTATGCAGATCGTCGTCAGTGTCACCTCAGTATTAATTTTAATCGTAACACAAGTTTGGTGGGCGGCTATTATTATCATAGCTTTTTCAACGCCCATGTTCTGGCTTTCCATGCGGGCTGGTAAGAAGAATTATCAAGCTGGGCGAGAAGCCGAAAAGTTCAACCGTCGCACAGAATATCTAGATGAAGTGTTAACTGGGCGTGATGCGGTGGACGAACGCACCCTCTTCGGCTACGGAGATGCAGTAAATAAAAGTTGGTGGAAGCAGTATGAAGCCGGACGCATATTGCAAATAAAAGTAACCGCCAAGATGTTCCTAATCACTAAGGGTTCAAGTATGCTTTTAGCCTTGATAGCTTTATTAGCAGCACTGACGCTGATCAGTCCAGTTGTGTCGGGTCATTTGAGTGCTGGCATGTTTATGGGTATCGTGGGCGCAGTATTCGGCATGATTAACCAATTGGGATGGCAGATGTCATATTCACTGGAAAACATTTCAAAAGTGAGCGAGTATATGAAAGACCTGACTGCATTTGTCGGGTTAAGCGAAGCCGAAAGCTCATTGAGTGAACCTGATACCGAGCCTATAGAGTTTAACTCATTAGAATTTCGCAATGTCCGCTTCAAGTATCCAAGCGGTGATCGTTTTATACTGGATGGATTATCCTTTACGTTAAAAGCCGGAAGTCACTATGCTTTTGTGGGCAGGAACGGTGCGGGTAAGACCACTATCACAAAGCTATTGACTGGCCTATACACTGAATATGAGGGTGAAATCCTAATCAACGGAAAAGAATTACGGATGTATCCAGCAAGCACGCTCAAAGCATTGTTTTCCGTTGTGTATCAAGATTTTGCCAAGTATTACATACCTCTCAAAGATAACATAGCATTAGGCGATGTTTCAGGAACCAAGACAGATGATAAAATAACAGATGCTGTGATGCAAGCCGGACTTGGTGAAATGATTGCGAAATTGAAGAACGATATCGATACCCCTTTGGGAAAAATATCAGAGGATGGACAGGACATATCAGGGGGGCAGTGGCAGCGAGTGGCTATTGCTCGGTCGCTTATCAGTCGTGCTCCGGTCAAAATGTTGGACGAACCCACTGCTGCTCTCGACCCTATCGGCGAGAGCCAAGTATACAGCGAATTTGAAAAGCTAATGCGTGGTAAAACAACAGTGTTTATCAGCCACCGCCTCGGCTCAACAAAGCTTGCTGATGAGATTCTGGTCATCGATGACGGAAAGATTATCGAACGTGGACCGCATGACAAGCTGATGGCAGCGAACGGACAGTACGCCATGATGTTCGAGGCGCAGCGAGGGTGGTATCAATGAGTACGGAAAAGAAGAAATACCCATTTTTTAAAACTATGCTGAGAGTTATACCAATACAGTATAAGTCTACGCCTTGGCACTGTGCAATCAATAATTGTATAGGGATCTTTCATGGACTGAGCTTTTCTCTTGCGGTCATTGCGACACAGAATCTGTTTGATGCGATTTCCAATGCTGCTATAGGTAAGGCTGGTTTTTTAGACTGCTTGATTCCGATAATTGTATTAGCTGGTATCACATTTTTTCAACAAATAATAAACGGTGCACATAATTTTCATGCCACTGTCATGTTAGGTAAATCATCAGGAAAAATCTCAGTCATTCTTCACCGTAAACTCCTGCGCATAGATCCAGCGCAATATGAGGATACCGATTTTTTAGATGATGTGAACAAAGCTAGAGAAGGTGCTAAAGTGGCACCGAATTTCGGTATCAGTTTATCTAATCTATTGTTTTTTTATAGTTCCTATTTCGCTTCCATAGGTATGTAATAAATATAATGCAAGAAATATTCAATTTCCATATCAGCTCATTGAACCGTGATGTTGGTAAAGTTGCAAACTTTGTCCGTATGCTCGATATGCCGGAGAGAATAAGCACAGATGGGACATTGGACTTCACTAAAGGCATCATTGCAGAGAATATCAGTTTCACTTATCCTGGCAGGGACAACTTCGCTGTTAAAAATGTATCACTGACCATAGCTTACGGAGAAACCATTGCCATCGTCGGTGAAAACGGTGCTGGTAAGAGTACTTTGGTGCGTTTATTAACAGGGATTTATCGTCCGTCTGAAGGCAAGGTGACGGTAGGTGGGCTAGATACGAACAAGATTGCCCCGAAATCTGTGTATCAGGGTATATCAGGAGTATTTCAAAAATATCAACGTTATAAAATGACACTGGAGGAAAACGTAACTATCAGCGATACAGATATGGAGATAGACAGAGCAAGGGTAGAATCTGCGCTCAAACAAGCAGATGCGGAACTTGATATTGAACTTGATGCCATGTTGTCGCCGGAGTTTGACGGCATCGACCTTTCCGGTGGACAATGGCAACGAGTGGCGATAGGTCGAGGATTGTATCGGACGAGCGGTTTTATCGTGCTAGACGAACCAACATCTGCTATTGATCCGATTGAAGAAACGCAAATATATGAGCAATTTCAGCGGTTGGCAAAGGGGAAGTGCGCTGTTGTGGTGACACACCGACTTGGCTCGGCTAAGCTAGCGCACCGAATCGTTGTTATGGACAATGGGGAGATCGTTGACGTGGGGACACATGATGAACTTTTGACTCGTCCGGGCAAATACGCAGACATGTGGGCTGCGCAATCGCAATGGTACGAGAGATGAAATTAAATTTAATTCAAACAATTATGTTCCGAGGATATGCGAAAAAGGGTTTACTGGGTACAATGGCAGGATGGATAAGAAGTCTACAGGAATTGGACTTTATCTTTGTAAGACCATATTGACAAAACTTTCTCATACCCTTTCTATCGACTCAGAGGTTGGAAAAGGGACCAAGGTTACAATTGGATTTCCTATGGAAGAGATCGAATTTTTGTAAAATAAATAAGGCACGTGACAAAAATATAATATTTGGTATATACTATGTTATATACTAATTAATACGAGGTGTTGATTATGCTAATTGCTAAAATATTTCAAAATGGACAAAGCCAGGCAGTTAACCTACCAAAAGAGTATAATTTTGAAGGTGATGAAGTTTGCATTAAGAAAATCGGGGATTTAGTCTTATTGTTCTCACCAGATAAAGAATGGGATATATTTATGAGCGGTATAAATGGCTTTTCTGATGATTTTCATGTTGAAAGACTTAATGATGTGCCAGAAAATCGGGTAGTGTTATGAGTTATATTCAAGTTATCTCATAATATAAAGAGAAAGTAGGTATGCTAAATGCATGTTATTGAATTTAAAGATGAGTTTGATGAAGATACCGGTATTTGCTCTATCTGCGGAGCTGATACAAATCTTACAGGTTGGAATGAAGAAAAGGGTTTGAGTAGATTTGAGTGTGAAAGTTGTGGTGCAATATTTATCTATGACGAGGATTATAATAAAACCATAGTCAAGGGCGAAAAAAGAAACTGGGAAAAATTCATGACAGAAAATATGACTTTTCCTTTTAATGGTGTTATAGCTGAAGCCCAAGGTAACATCTTTTCTGAAGAAAAGGGACCTATTAATTATGGTGATAAGGTTATTGTCAAAAAAGTAGTTGGAGAAGATGATTTGTATGGTGTTATAGTGGAAATAAAACTTGGTAAAAAAAGTTATGATTTTCCACTCTGTGATATAGCTGCTTTAGATGAAAAGTCTGCTAATTATAAGATTTTGGATAATTATAGAGTTTGGTTTGCTAACTGTCAGTAAAAGGTATAGATTCATAGACTTCAGAATTATTATAAGAAGAAAAAATAACATGGTTCCTTTTTCCATAATAGAACACATACTGAGGAATACAAAAATAGTAATTTAGGATCATTTTACTTCGGAATAGTATAGTTCCACATATCTAAAAAATCGATTGATTATCGTCATGGTGACGAAGTAGTCGTCACCGTGATGATAATATACAATATTATTATGAAAGGAAAAGTACTATGAATAATGAAATCATTTTTAGGCACGGTGACATTGCAATTTTGGATGAAATAAAAGAATTATGGGAAGAGCTTAATAAACATCACCTTGAAAAATCACCCTATTTTAAGCATCATTTTGAGAATTATACATTTGAAAAAAGGAAAGAATCCATTATTAAAGAAGCCAAAAATGGAAAAATACTTGTGATAATAGCATATGATAATAATAAAAAGATAGGTTATATTGTATCCAGCGTAAAAACTAATATAGGAGAGATTGAGTCAATTTACATTAAAGAAGATTATCGAAAATGCCATATTGGGAACATTCTTATGGAAAAGTCCTTGGATTTTCTTAAATCTAATGACGTTAAGAAGATCATAATTGGAGTTTCCTATGGAAATGAAGAAGCATTTGGATTTTATGAGAAATTTGGATTTTACCCAAAGGTTACTGTGCTTCAATTTATTTCAAATGTATAACTGCACTTGCACTTTATCGGTTGACAATATATTTTTTTTATAATATACTGTGTTACAGTCATAGAGAAAAAATATAGAAGGAAGGGTTTTTATTATGAAGGGAGATCCTAAGTTAATAGACACATTAAATCTACTTCTTGCAGAGGAGTTAACAGCTATAGATCAATACATAGTACATGCAGAGTTGTGCGAGAATTGGGGTTATAAGAAGCTACATAAAAGCTCTGAAAAGCGTGCTATTGACGAAATGAAACATGCTGAAAAATTAATCGGTAGAATTCTTTTTTTAGAGGGTATTCCAATTGTAACTAATCTGAACAAAATCCACATTGGTAGTGAAATTCCTAAGCAGGTGGAAAATGACCGCTTAACAGAGGTTGACGCTATTAAAGCTTATAACGATGCTATTGTTCTTGCAGGCGAGCTAAGAGATTATGCTACTCGTGATATACTTGTAGATATTTTAAAAGATGAAGATAGGCACGTCGATGAGCTTGAGGAATTGCAAGATCAAATCGAACAGATGACACTACCTATTTTCTTGACAACTCAGGTTGGTTAATCTATTTATCATATAAAAAGCGGATTTTTCAAATAATCGAAAAATCCGCTTTTTATATAATTTTCTTCCCCAGAAAGTCGAAAAAACCATTTTACTAGGGTCTAACTTTCAAAAAGTTGTACACTTCCATTTTTCAAAATTAGAACCATTTTAAGGGAAAATCGTTCAACATATTTTACGAATCATTATCAAATCATGCTAATAAAAATACTACTATTTTATAATTATTAAATCTAATTCAAACGATTTTTTTGGGAAAAATAAAAAAAGGCACACTAACTTGAGGGTGTCATTTTTGCACTTTTGCAATGTTTTATTAACTTTGTTCTTTTGTTACTTATTGTCGTACATCTTAAGGTAATTTACTGCTTTCCCAAGGCATCATATCTTTAGCATAAATAAGCTTCTGATAAATAGTCTATTTAAAATTTTTTAACTCAGTAAAATTCTTTGCATTAACTCTACCAAGAGTTTTAGCATCAACATAGTCTTGTTCCAAGTAATATTTCATTTCTTCTTCGCTATATCTAACCTTGAAATAGTAATCGCTATTATTTCTTTGAAATTTTGATTCAAAATTACTCATGGCATTAACGTTAAAATCAGCATTTAATTTCATATAGTCACCAAGCAAGTCCTTGTTTATTGTAATTGTGAGATTAGTTGTGAAAGGCACCAATGTATTTGCTGCGTCGATCCTCTGCTGGAGCCCTTCTTCTGTCTCAACGTTAGCAGCAGTTAAAAATTCTACCCTGTGAAGTATGTTTATATTCTCAATGCCATATTTTTCAAGTATCATCCTCTGAGTTTGATGGTTAACACGAGCTAGGTATCTTGCAGACTGAAGCTTAATCCTCTTTTCTAATAATAGCACCATCACTTCTTCACATAATTTGTTAAGGCAAAGATAATTGAAGACAGTGCTTCTAGACATCAAAAACTCATTGGACAAAGTTTCAGCAATATTAGACTCGGATCTATAATTTTTGCTCTTTTTTAAAATGGTGTACCTTTCAATCAGAGCTTTTATTAATACGGTTTGGTCTATATCCCTGTAAGAAAAATTAGAATCTAAGATCATAGCCCTGATAAAGTACTCTCCAACTTCCTCTCTATTTAGGATGAAGGCAGGTGCAAATCTAAATTTCTCGTCGTGCTGAGAATTTTCATAGAGAGATACAAGAGCAAGATGCCTTGAATTACCGATCAAAATCTCATATATATCAGAAGAATCATTGTCGCGGAGCAAGATAAGTGGTTGAAGTACACCAAGCTGTTCAATGGAGCTCATCAAAGTTATGAATTGAGAATCATTAGGTAAATTAAAGTAATTCCAGTTGTTTGCGCAAGGGGTCATTTTAAATATATCTACCCTCTGAAAATTCTTAAAAACATCAACACCATCTTTAAAGTTATTGATATTCTTCTTCATCATGTCTATTTCGATTTGACGATATTTTTCTGATTCCTCAGGGGTGTGTGAAATATTTATGATTTCAGTTTTAATTTTAACAGGATCGCTTTTAACCCTTGCAGTGGGAAAAAGATCCTCACCTTCGCCGCTTTCCATATTTATTCCCATAGCCTTATAGCCTTGTTCCATATTTAAAATTTCCATAGTTTATACCTCCATTTTTAAATGATTTATTCTCTACATTATATTTTAAAAATGCTCAATATATTCTAAAAAGCAAATAACCATTTTTACTTAAAAAGCAAAAATGGTTATTATAACTTATAACAAGAGGGGTGGGGATAACAAATTTTTTACATGATAGAAGATCAAAACTATTTATTTAATCTTTTGTTCTACATATATTATAGACACCTTTTTTTCTTTTTAAACATTCAAAAAATAAAAAAATTAATTTTTTTAAGATAATCCTTCAGAGTAATGCCTTAATCCAATTTTGTATATCCACCTTAAGATTAGAAACAATAGAACTGGAGCAACAAAAGTCCAGATTTCTTCAATCAAAGTGCTTTTACCTAAAGATATCCTTGCAGGTATTGAACTGAATAGATAAACAGGTATAGCATAGATCAAAATGTTTCTTATCGTTTTTGGGAAAATCGTGTCTGGCATTTCGCTTATAGCAACAATTTGATAAAGAACTCTATCCACAGAATCAATTTTCAATTTAAAAAGCGCAAATGTATAAAGGATTAAATACAAGAGCATCATAGTAATCGCACCGATTACAACAGATACGAAATATAAGAGCGATATCTGCGCTTCGTTTATTCTTATGCAATAGAGATTAAATACCACAAGAAGCAAAGTCGTGAGTAGAGGAGCAAGGTTGATGTTCTTTAAAATTATATAGATTATCGGGTTTTTAGGTCTTAGCAAATCGTGGTTGAACTTGCCATCGATGATATTCCTGCAATATGCTGTTACGCTATTTGCGCATATGGCAAATATATTGTTGATCAATAGATAGCAGCTAACAAATAAAAGGATCTCATTGCCACGATAGTCGCCGATTACCTTCACTTTATTCACTAAGATGATGTACATAAAAATTATCGAAGCATATAATGAAATATCCGCAATAACCCAGCTGATTATATTGATTCGGTATAGCTTCATCCTTTTATATGACATTTTAACTCCTTCAGCAAGAAAACGCATATTTATACCCCCCTTGCTGTATATTTGCTAATCCCTCTTGTAAAGAGCAAATATGATATTATAAAAAACAAGCAGATCCATATGGAACTTATGGCAAAACCGGAAGTTACAATATTCATGTTGAAGTTTGGCTCACACAATATCTTTGCAGGGACATAAGAGATATATGGAAACGGCAGCATGAGCAATATCTTCTGAAGAAACTGCGGAAACAAATCAAGCGGTATAACTGTTCCTGTCAAGAAACTGAGCAGGATGTTACGGATAGCGGCAATGCCCCATGTTTCAGTGATCCAGAAGGACATAAATCCGATGAGAAAAGATAACGTCGCATTCAATACAAAAGCCATTATGAGAGAAGGAATAAACAAAACAATGGCACTTAAAGCTATCTGATTCCCCATTACAACAAAAACTATCACAATGATTGGTACATATAGGATGAGAAACTTAATACTGCTATCCATTATATGCTTAAGTGCTATATCTGTTACAAAAGATATAGGCTTTAGCAATGATTGACCAAAATTGTGGTTTCTTATTCCTCTTTCCAAATCCTGATCTGCATGAATATGAGTGAATGTCAATATCAAATTTGAAATGATGATGTACCTGATCATCTCAGGCAATGTGTAGCCCATCGGATTGTAATCGATTATTGATTTCCAAAAAAAGTAATAAAGCGTGATTGGGATGACGATCATTTCTAGCATTTGACTTGCGATTCTAATCCTATAGATGAATAGCCGCTTTATGCCAATATGAGCATAGGATTTTAAAATGTTAAACATATTCTTGGTGCTCCTTATATAGATCTTCTATAGCGGTATCGAGGCCTCCTTCGATAAACTCCACATATTCATTAATGTGTAAAGAACCATAATATATGCTTTTTCCTTTATAAAGGACGAGTATATTGGGGCATAATTCTTCTATATCTTTTCCATAATGGCTGGTCAATATCATGGATGCTTTGTTATCTTTAACATAGGTTTTAAGGAAATTGCGAATTGCTTTCTGAGCCATGAAATCAAGCCCTAAAGTAGGCTCATCGAGATAGATGACCTTTGGAAGATGGTTGAAAGCTAAGATCAATTCGCCTTTCATCCTCTGCCCTAAAGATAGATCTCGCACCTGCTTTTGAAGATCCACCTCTGTTAGCATTAATTCCCTCGCCATTTTTTTTGCTCTAACCATGGCATCATCTTTTTTGACATCGTACAAAGCAGAATAAAATGACACACTATCTAAAATGGTCAGGTCATTATCTAGTTGTCCATTTTGCCCTAACACTAAGGATGCAGCTTTTCTATATGCTAAATTGCGATCAAAAGGGTCAAATCCCATGACTTTAATTTCTCCTTTATCACGTCTCATTATACCAGAGACGAGTTTTATCATAGAAGTCTTCCCTGCACCATTTAAGCCAATAAGTCCTAAAATCTCACCCTCGTCCACAGTAAAAGATACATCTTCAAGAGCTTTTGTATAGGTATATTGTCTCTTGAAAAAATTTACTTTATCATTTTTGATATATGATTTATAGGTTTTTGAAACATTGTGAACTGTGATTATATTCACTTTAAATTCATCTCCTGCATATAGATAGTACAGTATAAGGATGATTTATTTATTATACATTATGAGGAACTAATTGAAAAGTTAATTAAAAAAAACAATTGACAAATGAATTTTGATATATTAATATTGATATTAACAGAAAGATAATATCAAGAAAAGAGGTATAAAATGAAAAAATTATTAATAGTAGTTGATATGCAAAACGACTTTATCACTGGTACACTGGGATCATCGCAAGCTGAAAAAATTTTACCAAATGTGAAAGCTAAGATATTAGAATATATGCAAAACAAAGATCAAGTTTTTTTTACTCGAGATACTCATCATGAAAATTATCTATCAACTCAAGAGGGAAAATATTTGCCAATAATCCATTGCATAAAAGGAACAGAAGGTCATCAGATTGCAAAGGAATTATGTACAGAAGATTGTGAGGTCTTTGATAAAACCACCTTCGGTTCACTTGAATTTTCAAAATATATTGCTGTAATTTCAGAGGACTTTGATGAAATTGAACTCTGTGGATTATGCACTGATATTTGCGTTGTCTCTAATGCTATCATCCTTAAAGCTCAATTACCTGAGATGAAGATCACAGTTGATGCAAAATGCTGCGCTGGTGTAACTGAGGAAAGCCACAAAGCTGCGCTTCTTACCATGAAAATGTGCCAGGTGAATGTAATAAATCAGGAATAAAATCTCATGCTTAAAATAAAAAATGATTGAAAGGAGGGCAACAATGTTTGGATTTAAATTCATTAAATTTCAACCAAGTGAATATGTTTTAAAATATAGAAATGGAAAAGTAGTGAAAGAAGGAGCAGGAATTTCTTTTTACTACTATGCGCCTAATACCTCCATTGTTATGGTACCTGTTGCCAGTAGTGACTGCCTTTTCATGTTTGAAGAAGTTACTTCAGATTTTCAGACAGTTTCTATCCAAGGTCAAGTAACTTATCGCATTGTTGACCGTAAAAGAGTTGCTGGTCTCCTAAATTTCACATTGGATATCAGGGGCAGTGGAAAGAAATATATCTCTGATGACCCACAGAAGCTCCCTGTTCGGATAAGCAACTTGGTTCATGTACTTACTAAAAAACACCTTGAAAGCTTAAAACTCTCTGATGCTGTTCGTTCTAGTGAAGCATTAGCAAATAATATCTTAGAGGATATGCGTAAAAATGAAGAAGTTAAGCTATTAGGAATCGAGATAATGGGGCTTATGGTTTTATCAGTTCAGCCAAATAAGGAAACTTCAAGGGCTCTTGAGGCGGAAACGAGAGAAAAAATCCTAAAGATGTCTGATGACGCGATCTATGAACGAAGAAACGCTTCTATTGAGAAGGAACGAGGTGTTAAGGAAAATGAATATAATACTGAAATTGCAATTGAAAATAAGCGCAGGCAGGTTCGGGAAACTCAATTGGATGCTAAACAAGCAGAAATGATAAAACAAAATGAACTGAAAAATGAAGAACTAGATGCAGAAATCAAGATGGAAGAAAAGAGAAAAATTTTGACAATGCTTGCTGCTGAAAATAAAAAGGCTGAAGCAGAGGCGAAGGCGTATGAGCTTAAAGCCATGATGAATGCTTTATCTGGTGTAGATACCAATGTAATCAGAGCACTTACAGCCATTGGAATGCAACCTCAAACCTTGATAGCAAATGCTTTTCAAAATTTAGCTGGTAATGCAGAAAAAATAGGTCAATTAAATATCACACCTGATTTAATACGTGAGATGATGAATAAATGAGCTATTTAACAGATCGAAAAATCGTTGTGATAACAAAAAAGACTCGAGCAGACGAATTGATCAAAAGGTTTAATAATTTAACTCAAGCTGCTTTCTATGTAGAGAAAATGGGGGGCGATATCAGAGAATACATTGAAGAATCTAAAGTTTATAAAGGATCGGTATCAACTTTAATTATTAATCTGCAGGATATTGGTCGGGTACAACTTTTGGACAGGGAATATGTGCCGAGTTTTATGTTTAACGATGATGATATAGTAGTTGTTATAGGACAAGATGGTTTGGTTGTAAATACATTAAAATACTTAAATGGTCAACCGCTTATAGCTGTAAATCCTGATCCAGCAAGATATGATGGTGTACTCCTTCCTTTTTATACATCTGATTTAACTCGCATTATTCGGGAAGTATTGGCGAATCTGAGACCAATAAAAGAGATTACCATGGCAGTTGCGCAATTAAATGATGGACAAAACCTTTTAGCTGTCAACGATTTTTTTATAGGAAGAAAGACACATGTTTCAGCAAGATACAATATTAAAATCAATGGGGTAGGCGAGAATCAATCTTCAAGTGGAATAATCGTATCCACAGGGCTTGGGTCAACTGGCTGGTTTAAAAGCGTGATTGCAGGAGTGAGAGGGATAGCACAAATGATCGCAGGATATGATGTTTCTCCAAAAATCGATTTACCAAAATGGGACGATAGTTTCTTGTATTACTCAGTAAGAGAGCCTTTCCCAAGCAATACTACAGGTGCAAACCTTGTTTTCGGAAAGATCATAGATTCTCCATTAGAGATCATATCTTATATGCCGGAAAACGGTGTAATTTTCAGCGATGGGATTGAGGAAGATTTTTTACAGTTTAACTCTGGGATAACAGCAAAAATATCTGTTGCATCAAAAAAAGGTTATTTAATTGTGTAGATTCTTTATTTAATCAATAGGTGTCACCGTGACACCTATTGATTAAACCTGTTATGAGAATTCTATTTCCAATCGTTCTAAAGGTCTTTGAGCAGGACCTGAGATTACATTTCCCATATAATCAAATCGAGAGCCATGACAGGTACAATCCCAAGTATTCTCGTCTTTGTTCCACTTGATTGCGCAACCCATATGAGTACATACTGTATTAACAGCATAAAATTTACCATCTTTATCTTTGTAAATACCCACTCTTTTACCCTCGATTTCTACTATTCCACCTTCATTATTATGGATAGATTCTAGTCTCTTAGTTGCTATTTTTAGATGGGTTAGAAAGTTGCCTGCGATGTCAACGGCTTCTTTTACAAAGCTCTTAGCCTGTAAGTTTATATCTCCCCTATTTAAAGAAAATACATCTTCATAGTCGCTGCTGCCTTTTGTGATCATATCGCTGATGATATCTGCGGCTGCCATGCTGGAAGTCATGCCCCATTTATTGAATCCTGTAGCGATGTAAATATTTTCTCCAGCACTTGTATATCTTCCTATATAGGGTATACTATCGTGAGTCATGCAATCTTGAGCAGACCACATATAAGCCTTTTCTCCTTGAGGATATAATCTCTTTGCATCTTCTATGAGATTTTCAAAATGCAGTTTTTCATCTTCGTGACCCGTTTTATGGTCATAGGCACCGATGAAGATCATGTTTTTCTCTGTGCGGAAGGAAAAACCATCTTCAGCTTCATCGAGATACATGTCTTCAATCGAGCCAGCATTTATTAGAGCAATTACATAGGAACGCTCCTGAAAGATTTTAGTGAACATAAGTGAGGATTTGTCTATAAATGGATAATGTGAGCAGGATATGATATTTTCTGCTTTAATATTTCCTGTGTCAGTGTAAACTATTCCTTCTTCAGCGGACATAGCTTTTGTATGGGTATAGATTTTGCATCCAGCTTTTGCAAGGATATCACAAATTTTAAATAAAAACTTTAAAGGATGAAAGTGAGCTTGATCTTTAAATCCTATAGAAGCTAATACTTTAAAAGGCAATTCGGATTTAATATCATATATTGTAGGAATATTCAATTCATCTACGGCCTTTAATTCGTTTTCAATAGATTGTAAGCCTTTTTTAGATTTTGTGTATATAAAGGCATTGCAGGGAATAAAATCGCAATCAATTTGTTCTTTAGCAATAATTTCATGGTAATGCTTTATGGCCTTTTCATTGGCAGCAAAATATTGTGAAGCTCTTTCCTTTCCAAGACCATTTAGCAATTTTGAATAGATAAGGCCATGCTGAGATGTGATTTTAGCTGTGGTATATGCTGTTACACCGCTGCATATTTCATTTGCATCGATGATGGCTATATCATTGATACCTTTTTGATATAGAGAATATGCACATAATAGACCACAAATTCCAGCACCAACTACCACAGTATTCACTTGTATATTCCCTTTTAGTAAACTAAATGTAGAAGCCTTTTCAAGCTGCCAGAATGATTTATGTTCCGTTTCCATTTTAAAGTACTTCCTTTCTATAGAATATCTATAGTTTCTGAGAAAGGGTACAACTTTATGCAGAGAGAATTCATCAAAAATGTGCGAATATTACCTCTTTTTGAGAGAAGTTCATCTATTTGAATAATCATTTAAAAAATCCACAGCATACTGAACATACATAGCACTTCCTATTGGGAGAGCATCTTCATCTATATCAAAGTGTGGGCTGTGGTGG
>Ga0209629_10001065_pt1 | contig 16590 bp, 13 predicted proteins | sample TergutCu122P5_FD_187286 | JGI IMG/M metagenome (GOLD analysis project Ga0209629, IMG submission 187286) | Cubitermes ugandensis P5 segment gut microbial communities from Kakamega Forest, Kenya - Cu122 P5 (SPAdes) (version 2) | ecosystem: Host-associated > Arthropoda: Insects > Digestive system...
GGTTGTGGCTTCACTCTCTCAAGGTCGCACAGCTGCTGCGCAGTGCGGCTTGTTTACACACAAATCAGTCCTGGTCATATTTGAACCACCTTGTATATAGAAGCATACACATCTCCCTCTGCCAATCATTCTTTCAGTAACAAGTACTAGAAAAACAGCCATCAATTTTTCTCCATACTACAAAAACGCATACAAACCTTTGGCTTTTTGCTAAACCCTTTGTTTTGATTGTGGCCTGAATTCGCATTAATGCAACAGCAATCACATCTCCAGAAAAGGGGCAAACCTGTCAAAATATGAAATATTTCTGCAACCACACTCAAAACTGTCTCAAAACACTTCTTGATTCTAAAACAGTACAGTACTTGAAGACAAAATTATTGTCTATGACAGGAGAAACATTTTCAGCTACAAGCACAAACATCCTGTATAAAAAAGGATCACCACAGCTCAGTTAAACCACAAACATATTTACAGTCTACCATCTGCTCCAGACCAGTCACAAAAATTTACACAGATTGCATGCACTTTATTTAAAATATTAATAACTGCAAGTAAACTCTCCCTGACAGCAACCAAAGTTCATCTCTTCCTTCAGAAAGTTTTCCAGCCTCACTCCCCCCCCATCCACCACCACCATGCACTGTCATCTGATCAACATGACAACTCTCAACAAGGAATATGGACATCACTGCAATAAGTGCCAACACAAATGATCTTTCGTGTTTTGTATCATGTTTCTTGGGCTTTTGGTTCCCCTAATCCCATTTTGCTCATACAGTATTATCTTCATGCAATGCAGCTCTACCATTCACAGTATTTGTCAGGAACAAAACCCTCACAAATGGCAAAGGTTTCCTGTATTATAAGTTTTGTGTGTAGAGAGAAATGGAAGACCTAAAGAAAGCAAAAGCAAAATAAGAGATATGGAAAAATAAGTAATATCATATACCAAGTATCATACTGAAAAATCACAAATTATTTATCTTTGATTCCTTTAAAATATACATCACATCAAACAATGTTTCAATTAAAAGCTGTACATCTTATTGGGGTCTATGTTTCTCCCCCATGAACTTTGTTTTGTATGGTAATTTCTGAGAAGAACTACAAAAAGGGTTCCATTTCACAGTTACATAATACAGGAGTTCTACTGGACCCATAACTGAGTATATCTGATAAACTGTAGTGCAGATTCTCAACATCAGATCTTAAAAAATGTGCTCAGCAGCTTCAAAGATTCAAATAAGACAGAGATTTGCTGCACACTCTGTGAAAAATATGTGAAAACCAAGAATGACTCACACTTGCAAACATATCCTCATGGAATGAGATACAAAGGACGTGTTAAAAATGAGTAACAAAAATCACAAATATATCATGTATCTGTACTAACAGTAAATAAATATTTCTAACTTACATCAACTATTTCTATATCATAATCGTTGCAGAACCAATACTTCTTTCCAGCTTCAATACATAATCTCTCAGCAATTTCATGACAAAACTGCTCGACGTCAAAACTTCGTTGATGAACAAGAACACAAGGAGCCATCTGGAATAAGGATAAAAGTTTAAAACCATCAGTAGTGAACATGTTTGTGTAGGACAAGAGGAGCATTTTTTTCTGGTGGATTTATGTTTTGTAATTCTTCGAGAATCCTATGAGAATTTATCCATTCGTTATATTCTACCCAAGTTTAAGGCTCTAAAATCTGTTACTGATGAAGTATATAGTTCTGTCGGCAGCTGGGATAAAGAGCAAGTGTAGTGACTAAGACTACAGGCTGAGCAATCAGGGGCTCATCCACTCTCCTAATCAATAGAAAATGGCAAGCTCTTTCCCCAAGGATAAAGTGGGCAGGCCATAAGCCTGACCACTCACCTCCATCTAGTGGTGATGTTAAGGATGAGTTAAGGTACGCCTCTACCAACCCCCTCCCCCCCAAATATGCCTTCATGGTGTGTATTGGGACAACATTACTATTACCTTCTTATGTATGTCGGTTTCAAAACATTTTTCTATGTTGTCTGACACCTAGATTCCAATGCTTCCTATCTTCCCACTGGCCTTCAATTAGGTTTCTTTCGTTCATGGCCTTCTTTATTCCTTCCGTCCAGTTTTTCTTCGGTCTGCCTTGTGCTCTCTTTTGTTTTGGCATCCACTTCAATGCTATTTTGGGCAAGCTTCCTTCTGCCATTCTTTGAACATGGCCATACCATGTGAGCTGGTTCTGTTCGATCTCTTTTATAATTGTTTCCTCTAGTCCAATTTGTTGTCTTATAGTTACATTTCTAATTCTATATTTTCTTGATATTCTAGAGGATCTTCTCAGGGCATCCATCTCTGTAGTTTCAACCCATCTTTTACTATTTTCTGTGTCTCCCCATGTTTCAGAACCATATAATAAACTGCTTTTAATCAATACATTATAAATGCTCAATTGTCTCTCCTTTCTTATGTCTTTACTCCATAGTATCCCGTTTAAACACGCTATACATTTTCTTGCTTGTAAAACTCTCGATCTTATTTCTTTGTCGTCTGTTCCACTAGTATCAAAAATAACTCCTAAATACTTATATTTTTGACAAAATTCAATTTCATTATCTTTGTCTAATTTCTAATTGTTGTGTGTTCCCCCAGTACATAAGTATTTTGTTTTATTCAAATTCATGTCAAGGCCCCATTTCTTGTTTCTTTAATTTATGTATTTATGTATTGCCATAAAGATTTTGCAGTGCTTTAATTAAAGTATTATTAATATTTGATTCTCTCAAAACTTCCCGAAGTTTTAATATTGGTATACTGTCATACGCTTTTGTCAAATCTACAACCAATAAATGAGTTTCTTGGTTTGTTGCTTTCCTTTTTTCAATAACTTGTTTCATGCAGAAGATGGTGTCTGTACATGATCGTCCTGTTCGAAATCCACTTTGTTCTTCATTTTTATTCTCTTCTTCTATGAGGTCTCTAAGTATTTTGCTGTATAATCTGCTCATCACGCTCGTCACTGAAATGCCCCTGTAGTTAGATTACCTTCTTATTCTGTCAGTATTTCCTAAGACCTTTCATAGCTGAAAAGGGCATAATCTCCTATACATCTCCTGAAAAACATTTTAGGTAATATTAATCATCCAAACTTACACAAAACCATCACATGGTAAGTGCTTCTTGACAGTTCATCAAGTGTATTAATAATACAAAATCCATGACAAAAGAGAAAAACTGACATACTCTGCCTACAGTCTTAAAGAAAACAATGTTTGTTTGACCACACTCACCAGTTTTCCAGCCTTTGTATTTGAGATCATTTGTAACTGTGCATAACCAGCACCATGCACCTCAAGAGGAAGTGCACAATGATAACCAGTACTTTCACTGAAATCATCATCTGAAAAATAAATACACATGATGAAAAGTGTGCTTACAACTGAGGTGACAGTTTCATATTTTATACGACATAAATAAACTCTCAGTTCAACTGCACACATTCCAAAAGAGCTGAAAATGTAGCAGACTGTCGCTGTTGTCCCTCAAGAGTAGGGTCTTACCAATCCACATTCAGTCATATCACACAGATATATATATATATGTATATATGTATACAAAAGCCTAAGACCTTCTCTCATGCATCAAGTCTTGATAATCAACACCACCGACACCTGACAAAGCACATTTTGCACTTCATTGTGTGGTAGTACAAATCAGTGAACTGCATGGGCAGAACACATACTTCCTATGGGTACAGAACAGCGATAACAATAATAAAAAAGTAAGGGAACCCGACTGGAAAAAGCATGTAAAAACGAACACATGATGATCTATTAGTGAAAGCAAATATTACAGATGAATTTCTAAAAGGAATTCATTCTCAAAAGGTCAGGAAGAAGGTGACTAGCTCGTAAGTACAAAAGAAATCTTGAAGACCTACCAGCACCCAACAACTTAAGGATATAAAAAGACCAGTTCTGACAAACAACCACAGCAACGGGAGCCAGAGTGCGAAGATATGAACTATCCAAAAGAAAGAAACAGAATTCATATTTTTACAAGAACTGCAAGAAATTTTTAAACAACTAGACACAGATAATGAAGGCCAGACAGGAAGCAAACTAGTTACCACTGATGTCAATAAATTTCATTCATATTGGAGTTCCATTTGGGCCAATCCGGAAGACTATAACACATCAGCAGCATTGATCAAAGATCTAGAAGCATGCAGCAAAACACTACCAGTTATGGCAGTTAATAAATACTCTCTTAATGGTAAAACTTTTGCTGCACAAAAAACCACAACTGGAAAGTGCCTGGACCCAACAAGCTTCATAATTTATGGCTAAAAAGTCTGACTTCTATCCATGCTTGTATCACCTGCTGCTACACAAACGTACTGAATGACCCCCACCTGAATTCCTCAATGTCTGAGCAAAACACGCATGTGTTACATAAAACAAGAGATGCTACGCAGCCAGACACTATCTACCCATAACTTGCCTCTCCAGCATATACAAAATGTTCACATCAGTGATTAATAATAAGATCAATGAGCACTGCAACATGAACCAAATACTGGCAGCGGAACAGGAAGGGCGTATCCAGAAATCCTTGGGATGCGAACAGCAACTCACTATCAATGCTATAATTCTCAAACAAGCACACGAGAAAAAGCACAACATACTTATCTGTTACGTAAACCATAAAAAAGCATTTTACTCGGTGTCCCACAGCTGGTTGATGAAGGTGTTAGAAATATACAAAATCTGTCCAAAGATTAGGAATGTTCTGCAGCTCATGATGAGAACAAGGAGGACAAACCTGTGGGTGAATAATAAAAATGCTGGAACTGTAATCAAAAAAGGAATTTTCAGAGGGGATTTGTTTTCTCCACTATGGTTCTGTCTGGCTTTAAATCCCATGTCGTTACTATTAAACACTAGTGAAATTGGATATAAGATACATATGAAACAAAAGGAGGTTATCACAATGCCAATACATGGATGAGCTTAAACTATACAATTCTTTGACTGATACTGTAAAAAGTTACAGCAATGACATTAAGATGATTTTTGGTTTTGACAAATGCACCATCACAAACATCAGAAAAGGTGAAATGTATGGATATGGAGAAACTGTGGCCAGAAGAAATACAACGACATCTAGGAATACCACAAAACCAGGAAGCTGACCACAGTCATCTCAAGATTTTCATTGAAAAGTATAGGAAGAGTCACAAAAATTTTGAACACCAAGTCATCTGCAAAAATTCAGATCACAGCACTCAAAACATGGGCATTTCCTGTAGTAACCTATTTGTACGGAATAATCAAGTGGAGTGACACAGACCTCAAGGGCCTTCATAGGCTTACAAAAAGACTACTAACAAAATTCCTTTGCCTCCATTTGAAATCTTCTATAATAATATTATATCTAACTCAGAAAGAAGGAGGATGAGGTTTAGTAAACTTTCACAGATTATGCAGAACACAAGAAAGAAATATGAGGAACAAGATGAGATCAACTAGTGAGACTGGCTGTGCAGGCAGATCAAGGATACACTCCTTTAAAACTAAACGATCAAAATGTGGAAGATGATGTAACAATAACACAAGATCTGAACACCTGGAAAATTAAAACCCTACATGGAAAATTCCCAAACTCTACAAGAAAATCACAGGTGGACAGAGTCCTCTATATCGTGGCTTTTCACATGCTATCTATCCTGAGATGGAAGGTTTTACAGATGCCATCTAAGGCCGGGTGATCAAAACCAGAAATTATGAGAAGCACTGCTTAGGAGTGGACGTGATCAACAGATGCAGAAAATGTGATATACTGGGCAAAACAACTTCACATGTAACAGCTGGGTGCTCATTATTATCCAAATCCATGTACCTCAGCAGACACCACCAACTGGCAAAAATAATTCACCAAAAGAGTGCCTTAAAGTGTAAGCTACTTCTTATAAATAATCCACTCTACTGTAGATAAACACCAGAACCAGTGCTGGAATCAGCTAACATAATTTTAAATTGGGACAGGTCTATCAACACGGACAAAGCAGTAGATTTCAACAGACAAGATACAGTGCTCACCGATAGAAAAAAACAGCACTTGTAATAGAAAGAGCAGTTCCCTCAACCCATAACCTTCCCAAAACTGAGGCAGAGAAAATTATGAAATTTGAAAACTTGAACCTGGAAATCAAAAATATCTGGAAGCTTAACAACGGATCTATATATCCCTCAGTCATCTCGGCGGAAAGAGTGGTCACCAAAAACTTCCTAAAATATATAGAGAATCTAAGTTTAACCAAAAACATCTTAAGAGTGGGGCTAAAAACATCACCTAAGTCCAGCATTGAAAACAAGAAGATAGAAGAACACAAGAGGAAACCAAAGCATGGACAATTCTACTGACACCTTTGAGAGACCATCAGGAGATAAAGAAGAGTCCCTGGTGTGGTTATGTAGCTCAGGACTAAAAGGTTAGACATAGAGTTTAATAATAATAGCAGCCCCAGATGAAACACACAGTACATGTTAATATGGGAGGAACATCATGAAGCAACCAACTGATAGTAAATGCAGAATGTGCTATAAGGCAGAAGAACATGTAAAATACATGGTTGCGGGATGCACAATACTGGTGCTGTCTGAATACACTAATAGATACAAAACAGAGGCTGGTTACATCCACTGGATGATATGTAAACATGTGGGGTTAAATGTTACTGACAAGTGTTATGAACATGTACCTGAAAGAGTCATAAATGTCAACAGTACCACTTTTATGTGGGATGTGCCGGTTATCACAGATTGAACAATATTAGCACACTGACCTGATATAGTACTGCATGGTAAAAAACAGAAGACTAGCCTGTTGATCAATATAGCCATACCAGATGATTCAAACTTTAACACAAAAGAAACTGAAAAATTAAGCAAGTACAAAGACCTGGAGACTGAGGTCAACAGGATGTGCAAAGTGAGAACAAAAACTGTGCCACTTATAGTTGGAGCATTAGAAACAATTAAGAAGGGATTAGGTCAGAACCTACAGTTGTTCGCAGGCCACCCATTGGCCACAGAGCTACAGAAGATCACACTAATGAGCAATGCACACATCATTCATAAAATGCTGGGGTAAATCACTTTCCTCTTGTTGAGATATGGACTTACCAGAAGACCACCATCTAATACCTAATAGGGGAGAAAAATTTTAAAATAATAATAATAATAATAATAATAATAATAATAAATTGGACAATTAATACTCCCATAAATAATAAATCTAAGTTATTTGTACTAATCTTAGTCCTTGTAAAAATGAGGTTCTTATGGTAGTGACCATACACATTATCCTTTGGAATGTGATGTAATGTAGTTGGATATAAATATATCAACATTAAGGAGGTGACTGTGGCCCCCCACTGTCAGGCAGAAGAATGGTTCTTCTGCTTGAAAGATACAAGCAGTAGGTTCCTCATAAACAATGGTAAATCTCAGCCATATTACACAGTGCAACATCTCATACAACATTAATTTATAACTGAACCCAGTTTCTTCTGTATTTTTCCCCCATACAGGTTTTATTTACCTTCTATATCTGTTATAACTGACACCAATTCATCATCTACATCAACGTAACGTCGTTTCAACTGGACTGTACATCTGAAAGTGTTGCTGTTTCCATTCACGTTGGACTGTAGTGAAGGACTTGGAAATTCCTTTTTCGCCATCCGAGCAGCACCCACAGGACCAAGGTTGCCTACAGCTCCTGGTTGTACTACAGCATTCTCTAATAAATTATGTTCTGGTTTATCCAATGGATTGTGTTCATGTAGTGCTACATCTGGCATGGGTAACCTTCTATTATTGTTAGTCTTGACCCAATCTCCACTTCCGTCACGATCTCTTGGAGACAGAAGGAGTGTAGCTGCCATATTACGATTAAATGGGCGAAGTACAGCCTTATCAGTTTCTAGATGGTTTGGTGTCTGCGGTACTGAGTGGATGTCACTAGCCAAGATTTGTGGTGAGCGAGGTCCAGACACAACAAGTTCTGGTGGATCTGACAAAGTGTCATGGTGACGTCTTCGATGGGTCAACATTAGTGAAGATGGTGATAGGTAGAGAGGTGGTGAGCGAAGCCTGGGGGACAATTCCCTGCGACGAGTTAGTCTAAAAGGAACGATATTTTCTGCGTCCTCACCCTCTTCACAGAACTCGTACTTCTTGTCAGCAAGTCGACGGCGGCGGAAAGAACTGAGCTTTTCACAGCCTGGTTCCAAACCATCATCAGTGAATTCATAAGCTTTCTCTGCTTCTGCTATTTTGTTGTGGGCACTGCTGATACTACCACCATGAGACATAGCAGGGGGCATGGCTGGGAGAGGACTACTCAGTTTTACAGTTGCACCCCCACGGATTCGTCTAGATTTTGATGAACTTGGAGTAATTATTTCTTTCCTTCTATCAGGAATTGATTGACAGTCATCACTCTCAGATTCTTCTGTTGTATTCACCATAAGTAGAGTTCCTGGAATTGGAGACATAAGGGTAACAGATGATACTGTCTCTTCTGAGGTGCTGGGGTTCATGATACCACACGTTATATTCAGTTCCTGGGTGGAGTCCATAATTCGGCTTTCTCTGTTATAGACACCATTAAAATCACCTTGTTCTTTCCATAATGTGTCTCCGGCTACACATTTTGGCTTCTCTGATGCATGAGAAATTTGTGAAAATTCATTCCTTTTCACTTTTTCAGTATCTACTTTACTTATTTCATTTACTGCAGGCACATCCACTACTTCCAGACGCCCTGCAGCACGTGATGTCTGAGATCTAGTAATACGACCACTAAATACACCATCTCTGAAATCTCGGATGACTTTTTCCCTGCCTGAAGATGCCTCAAGATCTCTCGTATAATGACCTGCCTTAGTTTCAGATTTTACATTTCTCTCCTGATTATCTTTTAAGGAAGAATCCAACACTTTTCTACAATCACCATCACTACATTTACCACTGATCTTCAAGACTGGTCGTGAACGGGACAGAAATATATTTTCAGAGGCACTCACTTCATTACTCTTTGGAATGGCTTGATCCTTGCTAACAGCCCTCGATTCTGAGCCTATTCTAACATTCTCATCACTGCCATTCTTAGTAGGGGCAACTCCATGTCTGGCTAACAGAAAGTGTTCTGAATCTTGTTCTGAACATTTCCTGCTTCCCCTGGCTGTAAAAAATGTCTGTGAATTAGAAATTACATCATCACTAGCACCAACATCATCATCAATATCATCATCATAATCATCTTCCTCAACAACTCTTGCAACTCTGCTTCCCTGTAAATGTCTTTCTTTCTCTGAGGTAGCACTGACAAGATTTTTATGAGCACAGTTATTAGCACAGAATCTTAAGTCATCTTGTTTAACAACAAGTGACTCACAACCATTCTCATGTGCCATGGAGATAGGGCATTTCATGAGGTCACAGGATGCCATCTGTTCCAAAGTGTGTTGCTTTCTTTGTACAGAAACACGAGATCGTGTGTCATACACTTTTAAATTCTGAGGTAATATTTGGCTTTCAACTGTTTCTTGGTTACAGTCATACATCTTACTGCTTCCTGATGAGATACTTTTCCGACAGTCATTTCCACCACTATCTGTATTTGTGACAGACAGCTCCTGTTTGATGACAGAGCTGTTGTCACTGGCCAGAGAGACTACATTTGAAGGATTCTGATATACAGTTTCTGAAGTGTCTGAAGTCAGTACATTGTTTGATGAACACGGTTTGGTTACTGAAGTTGAACTATTGCTGAGATGTTCCAACTCAGCTCGCAATACATGGAGGAAATTTCCTGTGTTGAATACAACTGTCCCTTCACGTTTCATGCATATTGTTGGCTCAAACTTGGGGAAAGGTGAAACAACATCAAACGAAGTATGAAGTGTCAGGCCATGCTTAAGGCAGCTGAACCGCACGCAACTGTCCCAACTTGCTGCAAGATCTGCATAATGAAACAAGAAAAGTTAATTCAGACATAAAGCATGATTTACTAATACAGGCTCTAAGAGAAAGATCAATATAAAAAATATGCTGCCTTACTATAATACAAAAATGGTATCTGAATCATGGAATCAGAGCACAATATGTAGCATGCCTGAGATATCTGAAGAATGCACGTAATATTTTAATTGGAAAACCTGAAGCGAAAAGACCACTTGGAAGACATCTGTACAGATGGTAGAGTAATATGAAAATAAATTTTCACAAACAGTAAGACTGCAGGCTGGATTCAACTGGCTCATGGTAAAGTTCCCATGGTAGGAACCTTGTACCATGGTGTTTGTCAACTATGGATATACAAGCAGACATACATGTTCATAGTTACTCAAGGATCTGAAAACCCATGACATGTCACATTGTAACGTAGGTTTCAAAGATTATATCTTTCTATCTGTCATCTTCTTCACACAGCTAGTGGGCACCAGGAGAAATCAATACATGTTATATTTTTGTTTCCAATTAACTACAACTATGCTCCTTACTACTTACTGCTCTATGGAATTTTCAGAACAGGTACCTGGAACTGAACTTGCAAGGAACAACACCTTCTCATTTGGAAGGCAAGCATCCACTGCGCAGTGACAAGAGCAGGTGGGTTCAGGACTTAATTTGTAACTACTAAATTCAATTATAGTGATATATCTTAGCAGGACAAATTAAACTGTTAACTGAAGCATTTCAATCAAGACCCACCACTTTTCTTAAACATATCTCGCCAGTGTTTTGTAATTGGAAGGAAAAATCACTATATGTTTAGAATCTATGTGAAATGTTTGAAAAAATTACTCTTGAAAGACATAAGCATTATTACCTACATTACCCATAACATTACCAATTTTAATTTAGAAAGTTCATGATGCTCTCCCTCCCAGCACATTGCATTTTAACTTCACACCACCATCCTTTTGTTGCTTTACATTTCCAACATGCATAAGCATTTCTGTTTTATAAAGCCATTCTTAATGCTTCCCTCACATCAAACATAGTTTCAAATTTTCTGCATTGCATGTACTTTACACAGTAACTTCAGACGTACTTTTTTTATTTATATGTATACTGTTACATTACGTAAAGACATTACTTTGTGGTACTATCCGAAATATAAACTGTACAGAATTATGCATCTGTAGATTTTAGTGTCAAGGCATTATTTAAAATACAAATGAACTTGGTTCTAATGACCTCGGTTTCCGCAGCACCTCGTTTATATGTTATACATTCTGTGGTACCAACTAATTCCTTGCCTTGCTTAGTGCAATCTACATAAGCACATCTACCATGGATATAACAACAATGTCGACCATCTGTTCCAATATAATTATCCAAGAAGCAGGCTATTTTGAGAAATCAACCCTCCTCCACATCCTTATGCAGACAAGCCCTCTATTCTTTCAAGTTGCTACTCCATCAATTAACAGGAATTAACAGGAAACATTGAAGAAAAAGTTACACTGATACAAGAAATAGAATTTGGAGAAAACAACACTGATGTGTGTCAGGAATTTGGTCTTGCACATTATATGATCCAAAAATTAGGAAAAACAGATCCAAAATTGAGAATGAAGTGTTTTGAAAGCCCAAACAAAGTGATGTTGAAGAGAAGCTGTTTAAGTGGTTTTAGCAACACAGAAGTGACAATGTACCAAACAGCAGTCTTCTTCTCATGATAAATTTTGTTCTTCCTAAATTGTAAATGCATCCTTAGAATAAGAATGTATGGAAATTTAAAATTATAAGAGAGTCATTTGTATTAATTCTAAATATTAATTGTAATTTAAAACAGATCATAGTGTAAACATTTAAGTAACATGCCTACAGGCCTGTATGTTGTCTTAAAAACACCTTTCCTTCACTTTTACCATATACCTTGTTTATGGCAACACTCGTTTATAACACAACAATTTATTTGGTTCCTTTCCATTATGTTACAACCAAGTCTGACTGTGTATTAAAAATATTTATATAATACAGATGTAAATTTTTAAAACATTTAAGGGAAGTGCAGATAATTTAAAAATAGGACACCAGGTTAGGGACATCACAGTCAGTATTATAGAGCCTAAATAATGAAAGTATCATAAATAAAAAAAAAGCATAGTGTAAAATAAAAACAGCAAAAAAGTGAATGTGGTATGAAGCTGAAATACAACAAACAGTTAATTATAGGCAGTTCACACTAAACAGTGTCTGAAACAGAACATACCACACATGAATATTCATTAACATATGTGTTAGCAAAGGGACACCACTTCGGTAAACATTCTTAAAATCTATTTTCGAGCCACTCTGCAACTTTTTTACCTTCTTCCTCATACGAAGCTGCAACTTTGAGACAGTCCTGACATTTATTCAAAGATGGCACAGTGGTGATCGTAAGGTATGAACGTTCAGGTGCTGATGTACTCCACGTACCAGTATGCTGGCCATATGACTCTTGGCTACAAGGCACAAAGATCCATAACTCTTAATGTAATGGATGCATATTTAAACCTTCAACAAGACACATTTCTGTAGGCATTTTTAGAAATGGTGTTTCATTTCAGTAGCCAACCAATGAAAAAACATAAATGCCTTACATGAGGAAATACAACAATGCACTAATGTACAGTTGGTTTTAACTTTAGTAGAACAGAACAGCCCATATATACCAGCAGGCATTTGAATCAGTAATTTCAGAAATTGAGATATAAAGTGAACAGAAAAATTTAAAAAGACCACAAACTAAGCTGTGTAACAACTGGTGGACATTTCCAAAGATTTACAGCATTTGAACTTTTTAGCAGTGTTTATCATCCTAACGCCTACTGTGCCCTGTAATTTGTAAACTGAGTTTCAAAAGAAGGATTTCATAAAAGAATGCACTACAATGAGACCATGCTGCATCATTTAAAACACACAAAGTCTAAGGAAAGTTCTAATATGACCTCTAACCATGGCACAAGGACCTAATACAATAAAAGCCTTCATATGTACATTTTTAAAAGTGACATTACATATTTTCTATGATATTTTAACTCTATACAAACAGTGAATGGAAGAAGGGGCCCCTTAGATTTCTACTGTTTCTTCTTGTAAATGTTCATGTGTTGACGTGCCAGAGGATGGCCTAAAGTACAGGCTGAAACATGTACCACACATGTGAGGGCAATTTAATTGATTAAATAAACTTGTGTTGTGTTAGAATAAATAAATGTGGTTTGTTTAATAGTAAACACAAAGGGATGGCTTCCACAAGGATTACCGGATCTAAGCATGCAGCAAATTGCTGCAAAATGCTCCTGATTGCTCTGCTTTATTTGTGCAGGCATTTATGGCCAATAATGTCCTACCTGTTGTTCTGCAACCCCTACACCACAAATCTAGAACCCAATGCCTTTTATCTTTTTCTAAAACTCAAGTTCTTGCTAAAAGGATGAGGAGTTAATGACAGCAAGATTCAAGAAAAACTGCTGGATATACCTGGGGAGTTTGGACAGAAGACATTAGCAAATTTCTTCCAACAACAGTAAAATTGCTGGGTTCACTGTATCAAGTCGGAAGGTGTCAACTTTGAAAGGCACAGGGAACAGCATGGAACAGCAGGTAAATGCTGTAATCACTGAGAAAAAAATACTGTCCAGATACTTTCTGATCACACTGTGTGCTCTTCACATGCTCCAGGTACACAATCATGTTTCAACCAATTATTAAGTCTGAATAATCAAATGGCTATAAGTCAAGGTGGGCAGTTATTTTTCACGACTGCAATTATGTATGTACAATTTTGTAGCTACATGTACTTGGAAGACAGCCTCTTGATGACAGCCAGATCCGTTCAAAACATGTTGGGGGTTTGGATAATAAAATGTTAATTTATATAAATGCTGTAATTAGGTGGCTATGACTTACACTAATTACAGAACAGCAAAATGGAAAGCTTTGTGAAGGTTACTTTACTTTCTTTATCTAAGCCAAGTTACTTTATTTGTCACCAGTTCCATGTTCATACTGCTCTCAGCATGGTGAGCAAGATCATGATATGATTCACTTTTTACCAGATTGAACCATTAACTTACTTCAATGATAAAAATTTCAGATTCCTCAATTTAAGACACTTGTCACATTTTCATTCAGTATTAACAGTTCCAATTTTTCAAATAAGAAAACCCCAAGACAAATTTTAAATGAAATTTTATTTAATTTCTGCCAACTATTAAAAAAAAAAGTGTAATGAACACAAGACAAATGTGTGTGTAAACTTTTAATCTCTGGCACTCAAGTTACTTGGATAATTCAAACACTGCTGCTCCACTGCATGTTCTCTCAAAGAAAATAATGTGACAAATCACGTTAAATTTTGGCTAAAAAAGAGCAGTAATGGGAGCTTCAATAACCCTTTCTGTATCTAGCTAGGTGATGTTTATCAATCCCAGGAAGGAGAAAACAGATTTTAAAGTAACTTTATGTAACAGCATTGTGGGTTGGCTGAGTATGTAAAGGAAAGTTCTGGCATAGGATGGTGATCACAATATTACATTTTTTCATGAACATTACGACCACAGGAACGATAACACAGAAACCAAGTTACCTCCATATTCTGAGACTTACCAGTTTCCATAAATAAGAATTCTTGAGTAATCCATAGGCCACTGACAGACCGCAATGAAGAGAGTACTGTATACACCTTGATTACCAAACAACATTACTTCAGACACTTTACGTACTTGCTGGTGAGGAACAAATGCCCACCAATGTAGTCGGTATTTATAAACTTGGTTAAAAGTCATCACATCCAATTCTGTTGTGTACGTGTATGACAACAGAAACTGGCCACATCTTGACAGACCCAGGAATACATGACTGCAGGAAGAAACGGACATGATAAGGTACGTGTACCACAACAATCACATGCTGTTAACTCTAAATAAATGTATTTTTTCTTGCTGCCTCCTATTCACTACCAATGTGTCCCACAAAATAAACCTTTACCCACTTGGAATCAAGCGCAGAGTCAGGTAGCACATTTCGAAGGCGAATCTGACAGTGGGCTGGAATCTGACAGAAGAGCTTCGAATTTGCTGCATGTGGGAGAGAGGCAAAGTTACCCCTGATCTGCAAAACCAAAGCAATCATAATTTGTCGTATCCGAAAAACCTGTTCGAAGTTCAGCTGCATACTGCCAGTGCTTGACAGGTTTAGATACCCACCTACACAGCCTACCCTCACACGAATAACGTCACCGAACTCAGACAAGAAAACAAAATCAACAACAAAATTGACAACGCTTGCAATGAACCCTACCTCTCTGTAATATAATTTATCCAGTATGTGTGGTGTCCGTTTCCTACTTTTCTTGACAGTCTTTGAAGGTAATCTCGGATACGAATCTACTGATGATTCTTGGGAGTCTAGCGATGCAGAAAATACATATGAAGAGGAGGAAACAGAACTACATGACTCTTCCGAGTCATAAAGCTCCATGTTTAATAGTTGTCGGCTACAAGATTCCTGCGGCAAAGATGATAACTTTACTTGTTATCCCAGAGAGAATCACAAAACAACAGAAAATCGCGGAACATCGAACATAATTTAACGCCATCTTTCATTTAAATCTCGCACGACAGCGGGAATCAAACATGATTATATTCACTGCACCATTCAGAATGAAATTAAAGGAATAAAAAACGTGTAATAATTATTCACATGTTAAGTACATGTACATGGTGCGACAATTTAATTCCCGGAATAGTCGCAGCGCTTGGCTGGGGTGATAAGTCAGGCAAACTCGTGTACTCAAGCACGTTTGGACATGTTCCAACTTGCGTTTACATGAGCCACAGACCAAATCAGTCGTTCGTTCCCGAGCAGTAGAGGAAGCAGTAAGTGTTCGTGGTATACGGTTGGCGGAAAAATGAGTGACAAGTATCTGGAGCAGCGGATAAACATCAAGTTTTGTGTGAAGATTGGTAAAAGTGCTAGTGAAACGTTAGCCCTATTAACAGTGGCTTATGGTGAATACGCTGTGAAGAAATTGAGTGTTTCTGATTGGCACAGGCGGTTCAAGGAAGGGCGAGAAGATGTGCAAGACGACCCAAGAATTGGGCAACCAAAAACGCAAAGGACAGATGCAAATGTGAACAGAGTACGAACCTTGGTGCGCTCAGATCGAAGATTAGGTGTGAGAGTAATAGCAGAAGAATTGGATATGAATAGGGAAACAGTTCGACAGATTGTAAATGATGATTTGGGAACGAGAAAAATTTCCGCAAAAATGGTGCCTCGAATCTTGACACATGGCCAGAAACGACGTCGGCTTCACATTTCATCTGATCTTTTACGCAATGCAGAGATGTTTGATAGGATCATTACCCGGAAACAAAACGACAGAGCATGCAGTGGAAAACACAGAATTCACCTCGGCCGAAAAAAAGCACGCATGTCTCGGTCGCAGGTCAAGACCATGCATGTAAGTTTCTTCGATCACAAGGGGATAGTTCACTATGAATTAATTGCACAAGGACACACGGA
>Ga0209629_10001067_pt1 | contig 16584 bp, 10 predicted proteins | sample TergutCu122P5_FD_187286 | JGI IMG/M metagenome (GOLD analysis project Ga0209629, IMG submission 187286) | Cubitermes ugandensis P5 segment gut microbial communities from Kakamega Forest, Kenya - Cu122 P5 (SPAdes) (version 2) | ecosystem: Host-associated > Arthropoda: Insects > Digestive system...
CCCCCCAAAAAAAAAACTTTGGATCTAATCATGTTACTTGACTGATAATATTAGTTGAAACTGCTTCAAAATACATGGGTTTAAAATAAATTTTAACCTCCCATAACCTGGGCTAGGCTATGCATGCCTTAACCTAAATTCAATTATGTTAAGACTTCATACAACAGAGACTTATATTAGAACTTCCACGTTACCCGTATGGTGCAAGATCTGTAGCAGGCAGGAATTTAGACTGGGACTACATAAGCACAGTCACAATATAACACTCAGCATTCTGAACATCACACTTTGTGCCACAAATACATAACATTCAATGTCAGAGGGTCATTTGTATGAACTGCAGTTTAACATCCATATGTGCAGGCTCCTATTCCACAAATGAAATGGTGCCCATCCACTTTCATGTAAACAATGGTAATATTAAATTTTATGCAATGTCCAGACTCTCTGGGACTAGAGCAAATAGACTGGAATATGTAGTGCTGTTTATGCGATGGGCAATACATACTGACACATCAAGTTACACAAGTAAACATAGCAGGGGGACTGGTGTGTCTGATACATGAGCAACATGCTGACACATAACTTGATGAAGCATAATGAGATGGTAAATAACATGTTTCAGGTATCCAGTACATTACAGAGCAGAATAAAATGAGTTTGACATTCTGGTCACTGGGGGGTGTGATCTGTCAGTAAGGTGTATATTCCTGACTCCCTGCTGTAAGGAAAATTCCTTTCGCCCATGACAGAGCTTTCATGTATATACATTTTTTCTTACAGACACAGGCGTCTACAAAACCCACTGAAAATTTACTGAGAAATTATAATAATATGTAATCAAGGGACATGAGTTCAAAGAGTGATTCATCTTGTATCATGCATAATCATCACATAATGATGGATCAACATAATATCAGCACAGTATGCTTCAGATTACTGCACCTTCATTACCTACACAAAGAAAAATTTTTCATCACAAAGAAAACTGAGCACACATTACTGTTCACAACATCATAACAAGCAGTATGAATAAGGAAAACCTGTTGTGATAACTGAGACAGAATAACAAAGCACAGCAAAATTCCAATCATCTGACCACACATGCTCCAAATTATCAAATTTTCCTGACTATCAGACAGTACCTATAGCCACCGAAGTTCTTACAGGTAAAGTAATACAGATGAACCAACTAGATGCAACAATGATTTATTGATCTATAGGATCAGCTCAACATGTTTCGGGCAATATTTTGCCCATCATCAGGAGCGTGAGACTGAGATTTTTACAGCATATGGTATCCTGTTGTTGTGGCGGGCAGGGAGACTGTGAGCGGCAGCGTGGCACTATGTGTACAGTACACATAGTGCTACACTGGCGCTCACTGTCTCCCTGTCCACCACAACAGGATACCATATGCTGTAAAAATCTGTCTCACGCTCCTGATGATGGGCAAAATATTGCCCAAAACATGTTGAGCTGATCTTATAGATCAATATATCATTGTTGCATCTAGTTGGTTCATCTGTGTTACTTTACCTAATTGATGATGCACGGTCAAACAAAAATCAAATTCTTATAGGTAAATTCTGTTACTCCTCCTACAGTGGGGCTGTACAACTACAGAGAGGAGTATTCCATTTGAATATCTTCTTCATCCGCTGGTGGGGGGTCATCAAGGTCCTCTTCTGTGTTCCTTCACTGCTTAAGAAGTTGATGGAGAATGGGATAACACATGAAGAGATACCACAACAGTTGATGCACAGACACTAATGGAGGCCTTGTTGAACACATCCCTATGTTCTGCCTGTATTATTGACAAAGTTTTTTTTCCTAGTAAAAAAGAAAACGGAAAAAAAACTTCCTGTCTGGGGAATACTCTCCTCAAGTGCTAGATTATCAGGATTTATGAATTATTGGATGGTGGATGAAAGAAATTTTGCTGTACTTCATATCCTTGCAGAAAGTAATTTAATAATCGTGTGCTCCCTGATCTCAGTTCTCATTCCTGAAATCAAGTAAGCATAACTGGATGACAAATAAATAAAATTCTACAAAAGGTATGCGGATGAATATATATATATATATATATATATATACACATACATGTTCATTATACGCAAAAGGGAATTAAAGCAGAGAGTAGAGAAACTCACTGGAACACCATGCAAAAGCACGGAATTTAAAGGCACTCATAAAGTAGAGTGCAAAATTAAGTTTTTTTCATCTTATGATCATCAAAAAAACATGTCACCCTACAGAACATTAGTTTGCAACACATGGAAATATGACCCACTGCAAGTATAATCTCCCCATAATATCCAATCAGCAACCAAATAGAATTAATATCATAGATCTTACACAGCAGAATGCCACTGCATACGGTTTTGCAACCAACACTAAGAAAGCGGTACTAATTTTCCAAAAAGATTATAAAAAGAGGACAATTCAGAACTGTTCTGAAACAGCAGAATGAGATTCTGAAAGTGTGTTGGAAAAACGCAGATATGCACACCATGGTGACACAAGAGTACAGGGAGATGCCATAACAAAGTCTCCTTTATAAACAGAACACTTAATATCAAGTATAGCTTCCACCCACACTCAGATTAGTGTCTACAAATGACACAATGAAGGGACTGCATAGTTGTCATACACAAAATGATACATGGAAGTTTTTGAGTATGGGAATTCATGGTGCCTAACATGCCCAAAGTAACATATTTTATGACAAAATTTCAAACGTGAGATTCACTACATTAAACAGATCTAATCACTCAGCCTGTGCATAACTACAGTACCCCAGCAGTCATTAATCAACACCTCTTTAAAATGTAATACTTCAGCTGCATATAATTAATAATATAACAAATGTTATTCAAGGTGGAATATATAAATCAAAACAGATCAACAGTCAGTCCTTGCCAAATTCAAAATGAATTTCAATGGTTAATAGAGTGACTAAAAATATTCACTACTGTTGTCAGCATAAGTATTATGACAAACAGAATTCCTAGTACATTCAGTACCTAAGGCATAACAACACAATTAAAATCATTAGCTTCGTGGACTTTTGTCCAACATCAAGGGTTTTAAAAGCAAACAAAATAAATAAAACACTACTGTGCTTCCTTCACATTAGCTGGAGCTACATGTGGAAATCAGTCTGTATCCCACACTTCACCTAGTAACATGTTTCTAAATTCTCTTTCAAACTTGAAATTCTGAATTATGGTTTGGCTTGAGAAGGTCTGTGTACCTCAGTCATTGCAGATGTTGTATGATGTTCAGTTTAATCTGTATTTCTGTCTTTTGTTTCTCAAATTTCTGGTAACTCCACACAAGTATTTTATTTTGTGTTGGTAAAGAGCGTGGAGCCTTTCTAGATTCATTTCTTGGCACTATGTTGATGTCAAGTGGGGCACTGTCATTCTTGTATTTGTGTAACATGTGCATGTTCTAACAAACTTTGAGTATTTGGCTATTGTTACTACTACTTTACTTTGTAGTAAATCTGCTGCTTGCTATTCATTTAATTCTTGGTTCTCATCTGACTTCACTTGTCAAGCATCTCCCCACCAGTACTTCCAAATGTTCCACATTTAGACTGGGTAAATTCTGTGCTGCAATTTGCACACTTTGACTCACAGAGAGGTAGCAGTATCACTATGTTTCAGGGACTTTTCAGTCCCTGTCTTCAAGCTAAAATAGTAAGACCCACTCATCTTGGCGCCACAGGCAAGCTACTCTCAGCCTTTTTACCTTATTTCACTCTACATTACTTCCAGAAACAGAAAAGATTAATATCTGGAAATTTAAGCCATTATGATTCCAAAAGAATCAAGGATTGCCAGCATCTGGTTCTCAGTCCAACAAGTCTGTATTAAATCTATCAGAGCAAGTCCTTACAGAAAGTGAGGGAGCAATTCTTGAAAAAGTTTTGAATTTTGCTGCATCATACCCATACACAAACTTGGATATGGTATGTGCAGTGGTCACTTATTCCAGACTTCTACTGGTATCAGACATAGTGTTCAGATGGAAAATCAAAAGCATCATATCATTAAATCTTTGAACCAAACAAAGACACTAGGGTTCTGCAGACTGACAAAGGCAACTGCACTCTGTGATGGATGAATGTGCAGAAAAGGAGAAACACCTTACTGGAAGTCAAGGCTTTATGAACCCTTGACAAAAAATGCCACAACTACAACTGACCGACAAATGCAGAAACAACTTCTGAAAATACGGTTATTCTCCCCAGCAATCTGAAACAGACGGTGACTCCCTACCATAGTGAACTTGTGCATCTATACAGACTTCCAAAAATATATAAACCAGAAGTTCCTCTATGACTCAGTGAGCTCCATTGGTTCACCATGCTATGCCTTGGCTTGATTCCTGCATAACACAATCATCCCAGTAAACTGTAAATCACAGTCCTCTGTATGGAATTCAGAACATTTCATTTAGTTGCTAAAATTGGTGAGCATCCAGAATACAGATATACTAGGGACTTCCAATGTAGTTAATCTAATCACCAATGCACTCATCGAGGAAGTCACTAAGTCACTCGGAATAGGCTCCACAGTGATCACACACTGGGACAACAAACTCTCTTGGGGGTGGAAGAAATTATGAAGTTGCTAGAATTTTGTTTGAGAACTATGTATAGTACAATTCTTTTAGCCCAGTTCTACTGATTATCCAGAAGGTCTAACAGTTTGGCACTTGAGGAAAACAGCCCCAAGACAAGATACATGACTTCTTCTGGAAGTGCGCTATCTCTGACTCACTACGTGTCTTTATCTTGTGTTATCTGGACTTCACTGAACCCACTGAGCTATCATAATGGCATCAAAATATCCCAAGATGAGCATACAAAGTACTGCTAGCAAGAGGAAACATAGCATTAATAATTCCTCATAAACTTGAAATAATTAGGAGGCCTGAAAGTGACAAAAGCCAAAGTGTGGTTACGGCTTCATATAACAAAGGATCATACACCATACAAAGATACAGAAGGGCTAACTATGATTATTTATGGTATCAAATAGAAGTCTGAAGGGTCTTTTCAAGTAACAGACACTGAAACATCCTAAATAAGTGTAATTTGACAGGGGATGTATAAGCAGTTTACAGAAATGCAGTCCAAAGGAAAACCCATGACTGGGCCTACAACAATTGAGAAAGCTAGGTCTTTTTATGACAAAATGAAAATAACTGACAAGTGTACATTCTTTGAGGACTGGATGCAAAATTTAGTCACTGTCTGATAATCTGGCACTGTCCAGTCCTGTGGGTGCTGGACACTGTCCTTTCAGGTTGATCACAAGTTCTACAAACAGCAGCACATAATGGCTAAGGGATGCCCTTTGTCTTCAGCTGTTGTCAGTAATATCTTCACAGAGCACTCTGAGGAAATGGCTCATGTTACAACAAAAGATAAAGCACTGTTTTGGCATCAATATGTGGATGATACAATCATGTTCTAGCCACATGGCCTTGATAGGCTACAGGAATTTTTCAACCACACCAACAATTTCAGACGAACTATTCAGTTCACTATGGAAACAGAAACAAATAATATGACCCCCTTACTGGATATTCTTGTCAGCCAGAAAGGACCTATGCTGACCAGAAAGGTTTACACAAAACCTACCCAAAATGGTTGTACTTCCACTACCAATTAATCATCCACCACATATAAAATGAATCATCCAAAGTTTACATAATACAGCCACTGTCATATGCCAACCGAATGTAGATTATATATAAAACACCAATAACCCAGTAATCTTCTTAGTAATTTTGGATATACGAATTACCTGAAGATGGTCCTGTTGGACCAAAACATATTGTTATAACAATGTTTCCTATGTATATGAATGAAGATTCTGTTAAGGAAATTAATAACCCCAGACAAAATCTTCAGCTTAGCAATTATGACTCATATTTCATCAGTTCAATTCTCAGCACTATCACAATTCCCCAAACAGAACCCAGTATCTGATAGTGGAAAAACAAAGTGCCAGCCATGGCATGCACAGAAAATTCCATCCGTCAGATGAGCCGATCCTAGAGTCTATATCAGCTCAAAGAATCGTGTAGTCATGGCAATCGATATCCTTTCAACCTTTCATCCTCATATGGGCATTGCTATTTCTGGCTACCTGGTGAAAGAGTGGGTGATACGACAGGTTCAATCTAGTGGTTTTCTGACTGTGTGAGACACTCTGTTATGAGCCAGCTTGGGGGACAGCAGCTCTCCCTTTTCCCCAGTCCCTTCTACCCACTTGGTTCTCTTGGTAGCTGACAGGCAGTCCATGGTGTCTATTTGAGTTAGCTTTATTTTTATCGGGATGTTATTTTTCTTATCTCTGTTATGTTCTTTGAATATACAGTAGTCTGTCCAGTGTGAATTCAGTAGAATTTTCTGGTCATATATATATATATATATATATATATATATATATATATAAATATATATATATATATATAAAACTGTTATGCCTATCTTTGCATGTTTGGCATAGTAGTAGTCTTGTTGCTAATTATTCCCCTGGGAGCCAAAACAGCAGGACTCGACTGCCCAGGCACTCCAAATCTAACTACCTGCCATTGGATTGTTGGGTGGTTGGGTTTCGGTTGTTAGCTCTTGTGGGTTGGTATTATGTTGTGTGGCATTATCCACATCTGAAGAGTTACCATTTAATGGGTGACGAGTTATGTCAGAGGTGCCTGGAGTAGGGACTGGCCATGTGTGATTGTTACAGTACAGACTGTCTATATATGTCAAAAGCAGCCCAGCTGAGACATCGTGCTATGTAAATATTGTCCAAGCAAGTATAATGACCGGCTGTTGATCCTTGCTCTTATGGTGGTTGTGTGAATTGTCAGTTTCAGGTATTGGTGGAATTGTTACGCCACATTCCTCCCTTGTCATCGGAGGAACCAGAGGACATTCTGCAATTTTTTGTCAGGTTACAGCAGATCTATAATTTGTGACTTGTAGCAGACCATATCTTTATTACCCACATCTTACCCTTGGTTAAAGGGAGTGTGTTGATGTTCTTGGGAGGTTGTCATTCATAAAGGCAGTAACTGGACAGAGTGTAAAGCCCAACTACTGAGAGAATATTTTCCCTATTTCAGTCACATAATCAGGGATCTGATGGTGTTTAATTTTTGGAAAGAGGCACAGTCCTTGCATGCATGTATAGATCCAGTATATAGAACTGCAGACCTTTTAGGTACACAGCTATTGAGCAGCGGTTAGTTGAACGGGTTGTTTTGAATTTCCATCTCGTTATCTTTGCCCACATGGCCTTTTGGAAAAGCCATGTTCTTTCAGAAGCATCAGAGAATGGAGGGGGCTTGTTGTTCTGGTAGTGTTAGGTATAGCTCACGAATTGCATCCCCAGCACAAGACGAGGCCTCAGTGAAATTATTGCCAAAATGTTGGATGTGTGTTCAGGTGGGACACCTTAGGACATACTGCCATCAGAAGTCGGACCTGCCAGGAAATGGGCGATACCCCAGAGGCGGGCAGGCCTCCCGGTCAGTTGTACTAAGTGGACTACATATACTTACAACGGCAACCAGCAATGTGCCCCTATGGGTTATGCTGGATTTCAAAACAGGTAAGGTACCAGCTATGGTTGATACCAGAGCTCAGTTTTCATGTGTCTGATGAGACGTAATTGAATTCTTGTATCTGAGAGATGAATGCTGCACATTTGCTTCATGTTCAGTGTCTTGCCTTATTGTAGAAGAGCAATAGTGTGAAGTAACATTTTTAAACTCAATGTGAAATTCCTCGGGGGGGTTTGTGGGGTCACAAATTAAAAATTTTGAGAGGGGGACCATTTCCAGCTATTTTGGGACTGAATTTGCCCCAGATTGTTGTGGAACATCAATATCAGAAAACTGGCCAACTGAAGTAGGTTTACACTTCTTGGTCACTGAGTATCCAGTGTTATTTGCATAAACCTTAGGGACAGCTAAGTGCACCCCTTAACAGATAAGTTGTCAGATCCAACTCCCATCTGTCTGCTGCCATTTCAGCATGTTCCATCCAAAATAAAAATCTTTAGGACATGAAAGATGATTTTCTGCAAATGGGCATCATTAGACCTAGCAAATCCCCCTATATGAGCCCAGCCTTTTTGATGCCTAAGAATGGGGGAGGCTTCTGGATGGTGGTGGATAATAAGAAGGTTAATTCAAAAATTGTTTTCCATTTGTACCCTATGCCAATGACAGAACAAGCTTTCAAGAAATTCTGAAGCGCTGTAGTATTTTCAGTTTTAGATCTCAATTCAACATATTACCAAATCCCACTTTCAGTTTGAATTTGCCAGGTGACTGCCTTGCGCACACCATTTGGCCTGTTGAATTTAACAAACTGCCCTTGGGGATTAGCGTGGGGTGTCAGGGGTTAAGTAGGGTTATCGATGACTTATTTCCCAACCTGAAAGGGTCGCATGTGTTTATAACACAAACAGTTTGAACTCCATTGTGATTACCTGGCTTTGTGTTGGTTACTGAAGAGGGCTGAAGATGTGGGCCACCTAGAAAGGTTGATACTGCACCCAAGTTCAGAGTTAAGAATATTGTGGAGTGGATAATGTTGTAGCCAATGCCCATGTAAGGCTGCATGGGTGAAATGATGATTCTTTGAGCAGATGCATACTCTAGAATTGGCTCACAGCCTAGTTTAGAAATTTCTCCTACTCTGCTCCCTCTGAACAACAAGTCAACAAGTAGCATGGAGTCATAAAATTCTGGAAGTTTCCTCACACTTTTAAAACACATTCCATTGGTAGTTCTGGGTTGAGATAACAAGTGGCGCTAGTGGCATGACAGTGTGGTGCTACAAGTTACTTGTATGTTACATTAGAATTCATTAAGCAGAAGTGGTTGATGGTTTCAACTGGTGGTATTTAAAAAAAAAAAAAAGGCCCAGATGGTGACAGCAGCTCTGCCTATCAGAACCAAGTGATTATATATTATTTCCTTCTTGTCTTTTAAAACCACAGATGATGGACGAGTCAATGAAGCTAACAATCTTAAGTGTGATATACCATTATGAGAATGTTCTATAAATATATGTAACACAGATTAGGAAACAATGCATCATTGTCTGCGTAATATTTCTGGGCCGGATGAATTAAATACGTCATAAGTAGATAATATCTTTGTCAAAGTGATAAGTCCAGATATTCACCCTGTTATGCTTCATGAAAGAATGAACTTAGTATCACTTCCACCCATCTGACTAGCAACTAACTCCCCTCTGTATGCCTTCTGCTACTCCAACAGCTGTAATATGTATTGTGGCCTCTGTGCCACTTACAGACTGTCTGTTTGCACTGGTAATTTTTAGTGGTGTTTACAGTGCAGATGTGTGCGATGTGGGTACAGCAGAGAAACAGGTGGCCAACTTTAACTCCCACTATCTAGTTCTTTCTTTCCCTGATCCAAGGTTAAATTACTTATAATTTTATCACCCTGAAAATACATACTTGTAATATCACCTCGGCATGGAAATAATTAAAACTGTGTTGAACTTTAGTTCATAACAGTTACTTTGGCACTACATGTATGTCACCCAACAAGGACCAGAATATCAAAAATTGTTTATCACTTAATCACAGATAATAAAACTTCTTTAACAATTGTGGCTGCGATACTGCAGCCTAGGAGTATCACTTCCCCCATAGCCACTGTTCAGAGAGCCTTCCAATGGACTGTCCACAACAGAAATGTTACCTGATTCCTCATTAATTGTTGAAAGCCCTGTTGCTGTTGCACTCGCTGTTGATTTGTTTATTACAACTTTTTTCTGCAGTCCATTTGAAAGAGAATCAGAATCTACTTCTGGAAAGGCATAATCACCCAAACCTGTATGTAATGAAGTAAATTCAGACACATAGGGAAGACGGGGAATGCCATTTGTATTGGCAATGCCTTGCTCTGCAGGTATAAACATCCGCCGATATTGGTGATATCCTCGGATTGAAGATGACACTGAATCTGATGTGCCATCCTGAAATTAAAAATTTCAATAGTCAGAGTGACAAGATCTTATTTTGACTAACAAAACTTTCCTTCCTGATATTCATACTCATTATTACTGAACATAGTTTGTACACTTTGTTTCTGTTTATAACTAATAAAGCAATGGGGTTAACACATTTAAAACTTGGTAAGCAAATAAATCTCAAACATACCTACATTCAATATATGAAATACTGTTTCTAAACTGAGAAGTATAAACAAGGTGACAGTATGAAATTCTCAGGTTACATTTCACAAATTTAATATAAAAAACTGTGCTTAAGTTCCAAATTCTTTCCAAAATGATAATAATCTGCAACACACAACTGACAGCCATAAATAAATTGACTAGGATTCAATCATATGACCATCTGCAAAAAAGAAGTCTAGGATGCTAGTTCATGAAATAAACTACATTCTACTGATGGATTATAAATTCACACACCCACATATGTCAATCCAACAGCAAAGTAGACTTTAAAAGTTCTACCTGCAGTTCCACGTTCAAACGTGTTATCACAAAACATTTTCTCAGGAACATACCCCAAAGAGTGAGGGGATCTGTCTCCTTCTGGACTAGTTTCTACGTCCCGGCAAGAGACTCATTTTATGTTAAGATGAACAGCAGTTATTTAGCAATTTTAAGCTTTCAGTGGTGATTCACTATTAATTTTGATCCTATTTTGGGGATATTGCTCAATGCAACAGTGAGGTGTGTCACTGACTTTCTATACTGCGTGTGGCATGATACGGGATACAGCTGCAAAGAACAATTTTTCTCATGAAATCCCCCATCAACGTGCTCACCACAAATAATGTTGCTATCCATGCTGCAGGTGCAGCAGCAAGGGATACAGTGGTTGGAACCCCATCCAGATTATGGTAGATGGGATAAGGAGTGGGAAGGGAGGAAAGTAGGGGTTAGAAAATTGTAGAAGAAAGAAAGGTCTATGGTGGGGATAGTCAGAAGAACACTTAGGCAGTTGCACTGCAAATATGTTTTTCTATCAACTAAATTTGGAAGCTGAAATGGATCAGAATGGACAACAGCCTGTTCTCATCTTCCTGTGGCTCTGAGAAGCCCTCTGTCTATATAACCTGAACAGTATCACTCCCTACATACTCCAACCTTTCACACAGAGGCAGGAAGTTTCTCTAAAACTTGGGCAATGAATTCCACTGACATATAATGCAAAAATACAAAAAAAGGAACAACACATGAGACCTTCATAATGAGAGTGACACAAGTCAAAACGGTAATACTTTACAGTAAATGTAGAAGAAAACTGGAAACAGTATAGAAGAAAGAAAGATATAAAAGATTCATTATTACCTAAAAGACAGCAGGTTTGCATATATCCATTCGTCTGTAGATTCACATGAATATAGGCCTAGAAAACTTTGCATCACTACATTATTAAAATTCACTCTGCCAAATAAAAAAAAAAATCAACTGAAAATACTTACTGTGCATGTGTGACCTGTTTTCATACTTGTAACATGTGATAAAATAAAATATGCCAGGAAAATAATACAAAGAATGTCATTTTTCCACAACTGCATTATTTGTATATGTAATATCCACAATAAAAAGTTAAAAGAGGACAGCACAAAAAATTAACCTAGCATAATTTTTTTGTCATAATAATATGAAATTTTTACACACCACAGCAGATGTTTTTCTGTATGTCATGCACAAAAAATGGAATACTTATGTGTATTTGGAGTCTGACATTGTAGGTGGGAATTTTGACACCAGAAGCATGAAATTTATAGTCACTAGAAGGCCACTACGAGGAGGCCAAGGCCCACCCTGGGCTGTAGAACTGACGATTATGATAAAGCCACTACAATTTATACATCACACAGAGATAAGGTTTTTGTAGCCCTTCCACTGAAAATGAATGTTACTTTACCCCCAGTACTTCAGTTTTGTGTGATACACTTCAAAAGACTGTCCTGTACAAAGACATACATTGCATTTTTGGCAGTACATTTTAGTGCATTTCTTCACAGTTTTTCTAGTCTGGTGCTTGCTTATCACTGCACACATGCAACATGTGTGTTGAGATTTTCCCCTCCAGCTTAGCATGCTACGCTGGAATCCTACATAAAAAATTACCTCTCCCATTGTCTGCCAGCCAGACTACTAGTATGACCTTGAACTTGAATTTCTGTACTGACACTAGCAAGCAATCCTTTGGCAAATCTTTCGTAGAAAATTCCCAATAAAATTTCTTCTCCTTTGTTTTGGCGTGCAAGATATGTGCTGCCATGTCAAACACATAAAAGAAAAGTTTCTTCCACCAATTTATCGTCTTCCTTTCAAATGAATAAAATGACAGCATCTGGTCTGATCTGTCCACACCAGTCTTATACTTATTGTAGTCCAACTACTATTTTATGATGTGCCCCCTTTAATGAAGATGCTTCAACAAGTTCATCTTCATGGGCACTGGTTAGGAAAAATGCATCACAGGTGTCCTTCCACTTTATGGCCAAGACGTGATCTTGATGGTGTGATATTTTTCACCTTTATTTTTTATTTTTTTTTCCAGTTTTATGGAAAACAGAGGGCACAGAGATGACTTATGTAACACGCTCATATGTATAACTATTGAAGAGATTTTTTTTATTTCTTGTAATGTCACTGGATTCCACTGTGCCAATACAGATTTGGGTTTCAAAGGCCATCTTGCTTGTTTTTCTTTATTTGCTGGGTTGCATATCAGTTTGTTTCATTCTGTATACGTTCAAAAAATTCTGTGCTAAAGAATATTTCTAATACATCCAATACAGAGCTGTCCTACATTACATGGAAATTTTTATTTATCCCTAAGACTCCAGAATATGCATGTTTCTGACTCTACCACCATGACTCCAAATCATTCACAATTTCATTTATTCTATCAGTTCTGATAAACATTTTTTGTGAAGTATTTTCTGAACTAGAATTGGTCCAGGATTTTCCATGTTCCTTGGGGCACAATAACATCAGCTAACTACAATCACAGTTCACCGATACTTTCAGAACTGCATGCTGGGAGAGGTGTATCATGATTAACTGTGTCTGATCTCAGGTTGTCAGCTGCAATAAAACAATGGCCTGCCTCAAGTCCAATGTCACAACAGCTTGTTGCACAAGTGTTCTCTCATAAGAGTTTACAATACACACTTCTACATCTTGCTGTAAGCTGAACAGAGTCACTGAAACTACAAACATGGGGGAGTATAATGGCACAAACCTGAAACCAATATCAAAAACAGTTTAACAAGCTTATGAAAATCAAGAAGTATCAGTATTCCAACTGGACAGCTGGCATGAGAGGACACAGAGTACTAGTACACTGCACAGAGGGGACATGTTAACAACTCAAGTATTCAATTATCTCTTGTTTTTACTACTTTGTTGTTGACATACTTGTTAATATTCCGTGTCTGTCAACAGAAGTGACATACCTATTCTGCATAACAAACAGCAGTTCCCTCTCAGACAGCTGTTACTCAAATAAGAAGTCACACATTCTGACTATCAACCCGGAAGAAAAACGTATGACACCAATGTTCAGCACCTGAATCTTCAGCATATACACTTGGGACAATTTTCTACATAAAAATTCACATATTCTGTACTACACATGACTGGTAAGTGCAAAACGTTAACTTGTGACATGTCATTTTTCTCACAAAGGTATGATATGCAGTTACTTGTTACTAAGAATGAAGCAATTTGAATCGCAAGAAAAATAACGTAATCCTCTGAAGCTTGCCCATCAATCCTGTAACTGATCAGATCCTATCCGTAGATGTGAGCTAGAGAAAATTATCTCAGCCACAAGACAAGATATAGTGCCCAACATGCATAAATATAAGACAAACAGAAAAGCATGCACAGAGTCCCATGTTAGTTGAGAAACATCTCACCAGGTTGTATCTGCTAGCAAGGGCTACCTCTGAGTTCCGTGTATCTCCTTCCACTGGTTGGAAAACACATAGTATTGTCCACATGGGAACTAGAAACTTGCCAACCATGAACACCGCAACAATTAATGAGTAGCAGAACTGAGTATGAGCAAATAGAGCACTGCATCCATCCTTCTCTGAGCCAACTGAAACATGTCATTAATCATATTAACCTTCAACAAATAGGACAAAGCTGTCCCAAAAAATATACACCCTTTTTGTTCAAAAGGAAAATGATATCCCACAGTGCACATTTAAATAGAACAGTACTCCAATCACAGCAAAAACCTGGGATTTAAAAGGCTGTACACAAAAGGTTATTCAACTAGCAAGATCTCAATTCCATATAAAACTGTGTATATATATTCTTTTAATATTTCACTCAACCTGATGGTAGCCTTTCTGGCCAAAACATGTATCGGGGAATAACAGAAGAAACTGTTGTGTTCTGACTGGACTTATCATAATTCTAATTGTTAAAATGCAAAACAGGGATGAATTCTCTTAAAATTATGTATGACTCAGCTGTACTGTATGTTCTGAGCAAGGAAATGACCTGAAATTTTCGCATGAGTGCCAGGTGTGTGCATGTCTGATCAGAAACATCAACCAACTCTCCCAGTTCGGTAATATTTTCCTAGCAATAGTACTGAGTCTTGTGGGCCATGGCAGCATAGCCTCTGTAGCAACTTGCTACAGGCTAGATGGCCCAGGGATTGAATCCCAGTAGGGGCGGAATTTTTACACCCATCAAGACCAGCCCAAGGTCCAACCAGTTTCCTGTAAAATGGTTACATGGTCTCTTTCCCAAGGTTAATGCAGCCAGGGTGTGGCATTGACCACCCACCCCACCTGGCACCTAGGTTAAAGAAAGAGTACAGCTATTACCCCTACTCTCCCCTTTGGGGCTTCATGGCCTGTTCTGGGGTAAACTTTACCTAAGTACTGTGTCTCACTCCTCATACCTTCTTACAAAGTACAATGAAGAGCAGATGTTCAGGCAAACTTATTCCTGACTGTAGACAAAGAATTCACAACATACAAAGTTACTCGCAATGCACTGGTTTATTTTTAATAATGAAACATGGGACACAGAACTATCAGTGCTGAAACTTTGAGACGCAGGTTTTTTCTGTACTGCATGACCATTTTTAAGCATCACTGATACAGGAAGTCCTACAAGTGACGGACAGATGGCAGACCATGGTGGTGGTATGATATATGATTGGATGTTAGGTCACAGAAATATAGCTTCACTGCCAACTTTTACTCTGCAAATATTCTGTATAACTCTGTGCAGACCAGGCAGCTGCTACAGTAGTTGTATGGGCATACTGTCCAAATGGTTAAGGACTTTTATAACAACCATACTGGGTCACTAAGGGCATTACTTTAGGATCATTTAAATGTACTATATCATGCAGATACTCCAGTAGCCTGAAATGTATTAGCAGGGGACAATATTGTATGCCAGCATTTACAAGATGTTAACAGTTTCAAGTCCAAGTAAACTCCAAACAGTACACAAACCACTTACCAAACCTGGTAACAGCATCAAATGCTACTGCAAGAAGAGCTGAGAATTCATACACTATGATTACACTCCAGAGTTCCCTTCTCTGTGAACTCTTACAAGAAGCCAAGGAAGAGATACCTTCAGTTCTATGAGTGACATAGATAGCAGCCACTGCAAACAGCTGAACTATAGAAAAGTCTGCTACAGACAGCATGAACCAATATGGGCCTGCAAAACAAGAAACTTGTAAAAGAATAATAACAAAACGAGGAACAATTTTTACTTATTCACAATATAGACTCTGATGTCCATGCTATGGAATGTTTTAACCCTTTTAAAGCAGGTCCTATTTTTAAAGTCATAGATCATCATCTCTTTCAGTTCTCAATAAACTGCCATCATATACAAATTCAACAAACTCAGTGAGAACATAGCTGCAAATCTGAACTACAAGGTACTCCTTTTCAATGGGTGCTTCATGGATACATCCACGCATCACTCATAAAGTGTTTCCCCTCTCCACAGCACGAAGACGTGTGGGGACAGTAGAGGAGTACAGGTATACCTCCACTTGTTCTTGACCTTGGAACTACACGGAAGTGAGTGGTCAACTTCATGCACCGGCTACTTTAGCACTGAGAAAGAACCCTGGTACCCACTAAACATAAGACTGGGTGCGCCCCAGAGCCAGTCTGGACATTTTGGAGAAGAGAAAAATTTCTTTCCCACGCCAGGATTTGAACCCCAGATCATCCAGCCTGTAGTCATGTCACTACACTATCTCAGCTCCCGTGAGTATTTAACAGAAATCACCACCGTGCATCACAACAAGTGACAGTATTGAGCTGGAAAACAAGATGTACCATGTAGTTCTTTGACAAAGGTGTAACATTCAAAACATCACTGACATGATTTTGAACTATTTTCATCATCACTGCAATTAATACGAGGGCTGTTCAAAAAGTATCGGACCTTTGGTCGGCAAAAATACAATTATTTATTTGGATGTCTGAAACCCTAATCACCTTCAAAGTAGTCTCCTT